>Ga0208197_1000416_pt1 | contig 55253 bp, 47 predicted proteins | sample AD_JPNNA4_MetaG_FD_184444 | JGI IMG/M metagenome (GOLD analysis project Ga0208197, IMG submission 184444) | Active sludge microbial communities of municipal wastewater-treating anaerobic digesters from Japan - AD_JPNNA4_MetaG (SPAdes) (version 2) | ecosystem: Engineered > Bioreactor > Anaerobic...
CCAAAAGGTCGAGGGTGATGCCGATTTCGGCGAGGGAGACCCCCTGTGTCCGGGCGATCCTTTCCGCCCGGGCGCAGTCGAGGGCGTCGCCCCCGGTCCGGTTCCGGATGGCCTCCGCGAGGACCGGCGAGACCCGGCGGTCCGGGGGATGCTTGGTTTTGTATGCTCCGACGGGGATCTTGGTCATCTCCTGTCCTCCCTCAGTATTTCATGTAGTGGAAGGGTTCCACCGCCGCCAGCGCCTCGGTGTCCAGGGTTTTGAATCCTTTTTTCTCGATGATCTTCACCGCCTTCTCCGGATCGTCCACATCCACGACAAAGACGGCGCGGACGCGGTTCTCCAGGACGAATCCATAGGCGTTGTTGATGTTGATGCCCTCCCTGGCCAAAAGCTGCGCCAGCTTGTCCAGGCCACCCGGCCGGTCGTCCAGAAGGACGGCGAGGACGCGGCGGATCTTTACGAGCACGCCCGCCTTCGTCAGGGCGGCCAGGGCCCGTTCCGGATCATCGACGATGAGATGGATCACCCCGAAGGTATCGGAGGTGGAAATGGCGGTGGCCCGGATGTTTATCTTTTCCCCGGCCAGGATACCCGTCACCTCGGCGAGCTTGCCGGGCTTGTTTTCCGCGAAGATGGACAGCTGACTCGCAATCATATGTTTCTCCCCTCCCTCAGTCTTTGCGGTTGTCGATGACCCGCTTGGCCTTCCCTTCGGACTGGGGCAGGCTTTCGGGCGTTACCAGATCCACCTTGGGGGTGATGAGGATGTCGCTCTTGAGTTCCTCGACGATCCGCTTCCGCAACCCCTCGAGATGTTTCAGGTCGCCGTCGAAGAACTGCCGCTCCACCTCCACCTTGATCGTCATGTGGTCGTTGTAGCCTTCCCGGTCGAGGATGATGAGGAAATTCTTGCCCACACCGGGGATGCCCATGAGTTTCTTTTCGATCTGGATGGGGAAGATGTTGACCCCCTTGAGGATCATCATGTCGTCCGTCCGTCCCTTGATCCGCTCGATCCGCCGGTGGGTCCGCCCGCAGGGGCATTCCCCGGGGACGATGCGGGTGAGATCCTTCGTCCGGTAGCGCAGGATGGGCATGCCTTCCCGCCGCAGGGTGGTCATGACCAGTTCCCCCTCCTCGCCGTCCGGGACGGGCTTCAGGGTTGCCGGATCGATGATTTCCACGATGAAATTGTCTTCCCAGATGTGGAGACCGTTCTGGCAGGGGCATTCGAAGGCCACGCCGGGACCGTTCATCTCCGAGAGACCATAGGAATTGTAGGCCTTGAAGCCGTAGATGTCTTCGATCTTCTGGCGCATCTTTTCCGAGTGGGGCTCGGCGCCGATGTAGGCGATGCGGATCCTGGTGCCCCGCGGGTCCAGCTTGAGCTCTTCGAAGACCGTGGACAGGTGGAGGGCGTAACTGGGGATGATGTGAATGACCGTGGTTTCGAAATCCTGCAGGAGCTGGATCTGCCGTTTGCTGTTCCCGGCCCCGGCGGGAATGACGAGGGCCCCGATCCGCTCGGCGCCGTAGTGGAACCCCAGGCCGCCGGTGAAAAGTCCGTAGGTCATCATGTTCTGGAAGACGTCGTTTCTGCGCATCCCCGACATATACATGCACCGGGCCAGCAGATTGGTCCATTCGTTCAGGTCACCCGCGGTATGGAAGATGACCGTGGCCCGGCCGGTGGTTCCCGAAGAGGAGTGCATGCGCACCAGATCGTCCTTCGGGGTGGCCACGAAGCCGTATGGCCAGTGCTCCCGGAGGTCGTCCTTGGTGGTCGGCGGGATCTTTTCCAGATCCGCCAGGGAACGGACGTCTTCCGGCGCCAGGCCGGTTTTCTTGAAAAGATTGCCGTAATAATGTGATTTGGCCGCCTGCTTGAGGGTCTGTTGCAGGTGTTCCCACTGCAGCGCCGCCAGGTTGTCCCTGCTGATCGTCTCGATATCTTTTTCCCAGTACATCGCTTGCCTCCCCGTCCCGGCGCCTTGCAAAACCGGCACGCCGTCGTCTTCCGGCGCCGGTGGCCTGTTGTTTATTCCCCGTTATCCCTACCCCTTGTGAAAAATTTTATCAAGGCAATATTCATCATGTGGATCCTTGCCTTGACATCACGGCGGTATTCCCTTATCCTTCCCGGACCTCGGTGGTTATGGGGGCGTCAATACAACTTTGCGGGAGGTTAGCTTATGTCGAAAGAAATGCGCAGGATGGTGATGGTGTTGCTGGTGCTGACGGTGTCGTTTATGTTCTTCATCGGATGTGCGAAACCGCCGACCCAGGAGATGGAGAGTGCGGAGAAAGCGCTTACGGAGGCGAAGGCGAAAGAGGCCGATCTGTATGTGCCCGATCTCTTCAAAAAGGCGGAGGACGCCTTGAAAAAGGCCAAGGACTTCGTGGCCCAGAAGAGCTACAAAGAGGCGAAGGCGGCGGCGGAAGAGGCGGCCCAGACGGCGGGGCAGGCCGTGGCGGCCATCGAGGCGAGCAAGGCCAGGATGAAGCAGGAAGCGGCCGGGATGGTTGAAGAGGCGGAAAAATCCCTTGCGGAGATCAAGACCTTGACGGCGACGGCGATAAAGAAGAAGGTCCAGATCAACCGGGAGGAATGGCAGGGTATGATCGGCAAGGCCGAAGTGGATCTGATCAGCGTCAAGAATACGCTTCAGGAGCAGAAGATCCGTCCGGCCTATGATCAGGTCAAAGCCATCCTGGCGCAGCTCAAGGCCAAGACCGGGGAAATGGCCGCCCTCCTCGGGATGCCGGTTCCCGGCGCGGCAGCGACGGCCCCGGTTACCCCGGCGGCCCCGGCGGCAAAAAAATAGCGGTTTTATTTGTGAGTTCGTCGTCATGATGGCAGCGGAGCGGGTTTAGTCCCCTTTCCCCGGAAGAGGTTGCTTCTCCCTTTTCCGGGGAAAGCCGGGGGCGGCGCCCGAACGGCCATGCACGACGGCCGCCGCTTCCCTCCCGGTTCCGGCCATCAGGCCCGGGCGGTTTTATTGACATCGGAAGACGATATGACGGGAGCCCTTCTCTCCGGGGGAAAGAATACCCGGATGGGCAGCAACAAGGCCTTTCTGGAGGTGGACGGCGAGCGCCTCATCGACCGCGCCGTCCGGATCTACCGGGAGATATTCGACGAGATCATCCTGGTGACCAACGAACCCCGGCTGTACCTCGACCAGGACGTGACGATCGTAACGGATCTGGAGAAGGGCAAGGGGCCGCTGATGGGGATCTACACCGGCCTTTTCTGGGCCGCCGCCGATCCGGTCTTTTTTGCCGCCTGCGACATGCCTTTCCTCGATGTCCCCTTCGTCCGCTATCTTCTGGAACAGAGCCGGGATGTGGATATCGTGGTTCCCGAAACCGCCGACGGCCTCCAGCCCCTCCATGCCGTCTATTCCCGGCGCTGTCTGGCCCCCATCAAGGCCCGCCTGGACCGGGACCGCCTGAAGGTGACGGGATTCTACAAGGGGCTGAAGGTCAGGACCATCCCGGAGCAGACCATCCGCAGTTTCGATCCCCAAGGCCGGATGTTCCTCAACATCAACACCCCGGAAGAGTACAGGCGTTTATGCTGAGGCGGCCGCCTTCCGCAATCGGCCGGGGGGAGAAAAAACGGGACGGGCATCACCGGGGCGGTCAAGGGCGGTCATTTTCCTTGACAAAACGAGGCGCTTTGTTTATGTCTGCCCACAATTATCTTTAAAGGGGGAATAGTCTTGATGAGTGATAAGAAGCTATTCGGTATGCCTGCGGAAACAGGGCGGTGGATCTTTGTCGTACTGGGATTCATCATCAACATCTGTCTGGGAAGCGTTTATGCCTACAGTGTGTTCGCCAAACCGGTCAGAGCGCTTTTAAATGTCAGCGCCACGGAGGCGGGTTTGCCGTTCATGGTCTTTCTGGCCTTCTTTGCCACCCTGGTTTTTGTGGGGGGGCAGTTGATCGGAAAACTCGGTCCGCGGAACCTGGGCATCCTCGGCGGCGTCATCCTGGGTCTGGGCTGGATGGCGGCAAGCCAGTCCACGAGCATCATGATGCTGGCCATCAGTTACGGCGCCATCGGCGGCGGGGGTGTGGGCCTGGCCTACGGCGTGCCCCTGGCGGTGGTGGGGCGCTGGTTTCCCGACAAACGCGGTTTGGCCCTGGGCCTGACCCTGGCGGGGTTCGGGGGTTCGCCCTTTGTGTCGGCCAATGTGGCGGTGGCGTTGATCAAGGCCGTCGGGCCCATGGAGACCTTCTTGTATCTGGGGGCGGCCTTCCTGGTCATCGTCTGTCTGTTGTTCATCCCCTTCCGCTATCCGGAAGAGGGCTGGAAACCGGCCGGCTGGACACCGCCGGCGGCGGCCGGCGGCGGAGCCGCCGCAGTTGATTTCAATACGGCCGCCATGATCAAGACGCCGAGCTTTTACGGCCTCTTTCTGTGCTATGTGATCGGCTGTCTGGCCGGGCTTATGGCCATCGGCATTTCCAGCCCGGTGGCGCAGGAAATCATCAAGATCAATGCGGCGACGGCCGCCACCCTGGTGGGCGTGTTCGCCATCTTCAACGGCGTGGGGCGCCCGCTGTTCGGGACCCTGACCGACAAATTGTCGCCCCGGATGGCGGCGATAATCTCCTATGTCATCATCTTGCTGTCATCGCTGGGAATGCTCATGGCCGGTGAGGGCAGCGTGATGCTCTATGTGATCTGCTTTATCGGTTTCTGGCTCTGTCTGGGCGGCTGGCTGGCCATTGCGCCGACGGCGACGACGACCTTCTTCGGCGTGAAGAATTATGCCAAAAACTACGGTGTCGTGTACTTTGCCTACGGTGTGGGCGCCATCCTCGGCGGGATCATCTCCGGCCAGGCCAAAGACACCTTCGGTTCCTATGCCGTCGCCTTCTATCCGACGGCGGGACTGGCGGTGGTCGGCATCATCATCGCCTTCCTGCTCTTGAAACCGCCCAAGAAATAGGTTTGCCGGTGATTTCGTAAAGAGAGAAATACCGCGGTTGAAAACGAAAGGCCGTCCCGATCCCCCGGGGCGGCCTTTTAATTTGGGGGGCCACAGGAAACCGTGCCCATGGGCGGGGGCCCGAGGAGACGGCGGAGGTGTCCCGGAGCCGCACCGCGAGAGATCGCCCCGTATTCTTGTCGCGGGATAAAAGGTCCCGATCAGGTCGTCGCCGGCGTCGCAGCCCGGCCCCGGGAACGGCGCCGGCGCCTGTGACGCCGCTTCCGGGGCGGGCCTTCCGCCGGGACGGCCCCGTCGTCTTGGGTCGCCCCGGCAGACAGTGCCGGGGGGGTTCCGGCCAGAAAGCCCTCCCACCAGTCCAGAGCGGGGCGATTACCTTCCCCGGCATCCGTGGTGAGGCGCAGGTAGGTCAGGGATTCGGTGAATTCCGCCCTGGCGGCCAGGGCGGCGGGACGGCGCGGCGGCCGACGGTGCAGGGCGGGTTGGGAGGCAAGGATGCGGCGCAGCCGGTCGCCGGTACGCACCGTGACGGCCACTGTCTGGGAGATTTCTTTCAGGGTCTGGGTGCAGACGGCGTCCAGGGCCTGCTGGTGGGGGATGCCGCCGTCCCGGCTGTGGGCCAGGGCCTCTGCCTCCAGGCCGGGGCCGAAGAGGGCCGCCAGGAGGAGCGCCGGCGATGCCGGCGTGCCGTTGCGGTGCAGTTGATCGAGCCCCGCCAGGTTTTTGTGCACCCTGCCCCGGTGCCGGGGATCTTCCCGGAGCCGGCGGTCGAGCCCGGGAAAAAGGGCGGCCAGCAGACCGCTTTCGTCCAGGAGTTCGAAAACCGGTAGTGCCGTCCCCTGGAGAAAGAGTTTCTGCACCTCTTCGTAAAGCCGGGCCGGCGCCGCCCGGCTGATGGTGGGGGCAAGGCGGCGGATGGCCTCCCAGGCCGCGGGTTCTATGGTGAAATCGTGGGAGGCGGCGAAACGCACCGCCCGGAGCATGCGCACCGGGTCTTCGGTGAACCGGACCAGGGGATCGCCGATGGGACGGATGATCCGTTCCCGGAGGTCGCGCAGCCCGGTCGTGTAATCGATGACCGAAAAATCGGCGATGTTGTAGGCCAGGGCGTTGATGGTGAAATCCCGGCGGCGGGCGTCTTCCTCCGGGGTGCCGAAGACGTTGTCCCGAAGGACCATGCCGTCGTCGTCCTTAAGATGACGGGGATGCTTCCGGATCCGGTCCGCCTCTTCCGCACCGTTTTCCTCTGCGGGGATATCCGGTGCGGCGGCCCGGAAGGTGGAGACCTCCAGAATCTCGTCCGGGAAGTGGAGATGGGCCAGCCGGAAGCGGCGGCCGATGAGGCGGCAGTTGCGAAAGAGCCTCTTGATCTGTCCGGGGGTGGCGTCGGTGGCGATGTCGAAATCCTTGGGCGGGCGCTTCAAAAGCAGGTCCCGGACGCATCCCCCCACCAGGTAGGCGACGAAACCCTCGTCGCGGAGCCGGTACAGGGTGCGCAGGGCATGGGGGTTAATCTGCTTGCGGGAGATGTTGTGCCCCTTCCGGGGGATGATCAGCGGTGGCATGCCCTGATCCATAGCATAACCGGTGGAAAAAGAACAATACCGGCAGCGCCGGCCGGAGGAGAAATTTCCGGTGCGGAATGTTTTCCTTTAGCGGACAGCCTTTTTACAGCATCATCACGCAATTACCCCCCCAAGATTTTCCTTAAACATCCTCCCGTTATCATGTCCCCTTTCCCGTCGCCGCTCCCGTGGCTCGACCCGCCGTGGTCAGGAGGGCCAGGCCGGCGAGGATGCCCGCCGCGTAGAAAATAAAGGCGAAGCCCGCCCCGGCGGCGATGAGGATACCCCAGGCGTAGGGCGTCAGAAAATAGGCCCCGTCCATGATGAAGAGGCCCATGTTGGAATTGAACCCCCGCAGGGGGGGCGGGGAGGAGAGAAAGAGCAGGGCGTTCAGCAGGGGCAGGATCACGCCGACGGCGACGCCGTAGACGATCGCCGCCAGATAGTACCCCGCCCCGGGGGGCGCGTGGGGGAGGAAGACGACGCAGGCCGCCAGTCCCGCCAGGAAGAGGCGCAGCGCCGCGACCTTGTCGATGCGGTCGAAGAGGGCCGTCCCCGCGACGCGGACGGCGATCATGGCGGCCATGGCGACGGAGAAGAACCAGCCCACGTCGCCGGCACGGGTCTCCAGGGTGAGGTCCTTCAGGAAGTAGAAGATGGTGGCGTGGACGACGTAGACGAGGAAGATGACCCCCATGAAGAGGATCACGGGGGGGTGGCGGAAGTTCTCCCGGAGCTCGTCCCGGCGGGGCCGCCGCAGGAGGGCGGCGTCCATCCCGGCGACGGCGGCGGTGATCCGGGGCCGCAGGGCCGCGATGAGGAGCAGGGCCGCCACGGCGAAAACCGAGACGCCGGCGTAGATGACCGCCTCGTTGCGCACCCAGGGGAGGACCCTTTCGCTCAACGGGGGAATCAGCGCATAGGGGACCATCGTGGCGATGCTCAGGGTGCTGAAGGCCCGTCCGCTCTCCTGCGGCGGGATGAAGGCGACGGCGAGGGCGACGACGGAGGAGGTGAGGAGGACGAAGGCGGCGCCGTGGATGACCCGCAGGACGACGAGGGCCGGGACCGTCGTGGCGGCGAGGTAGGACCAGGAAACGCCGATGAGAAGGACGAGGGAGACGGCCGTCACGGTGTAGGCGTTGCGGAGGCTGATCCAGGGGAGGACGAAGAGGCGCAGGACGAAGGCCGCCATGGGCTCCAGTCCCACGAGGAAACCCCGCCAGGCGACGGGGATGTCAAGGTTCCCCAGGTAGTGGTAAAAACTGTAAAAGACGCTGACGTTGGCGAAGGCCGCCGCAATGACGAGGCACTGGGCATAAAAATCCCACCCCGGGGTCAGGTCTTTAAAATTAGCGTTTTTCCCGGCAACGCCATCGGGCGGAGAATTTTTCACGTGGCAATTGGGGGTCAGGTCTTTAAAATTAGCGTTTTTTGGGCGGTATTATAACCAGTCGCGATTTTTCACTCGCAAATGCGTGCATATGTTATTGATCCACAACGGTTTATCATTGACGGAGCCGCTGCGGACACGGCGTAGCGCATCCTGCCGTTTTCATCCTGCTTGGTGACGGCGTGCCGTCATGGGGGTTTCATGTTTTTATAGACCTGAGCCTCCGGGGGCCGGAGGGCATCAGCCCAAGCGCCCCAATTTGTCGCTCGGAGTATAGGGATGCCCGTTTTGCCTGTCAAGGGATATATCCGTTGAAGAATCAGGGTCGGAGACCAGGCGGTTCCTGAAAAAACTAAAGGCGGAGTCTTATGGACTCCGCCTTTAATTTTGAGAGAGGCAGGTAATAATCTCAGTGTTTCCGGTAACCTCTCTCGATCACGGCCGCGCTGGGGACCGTCGTGGTCTTGACCGTCGTGCTCTCAGCCTTTCTTGTATTTATAAGGCGTGCACATGGGGTCAATCCAACCCTGGTATGCTTTCTTTTCCTTCTTCATGATCCTTGCCTCCTCTCTCTTTCTTTTTCGTTATGGTCTGTCTATAAACCGCGGGGGCTCACCGTATGGTAACGGCCGCTCCTGTTTCTCGTCGTGGTCTTTCCCAGGATGTCTCTTCCGGGATGGAACTCGCTTCTCGGGGTGCCGGTGGTGGTCATGTTCTTTTCTCCTCTCTCTTTCTTTCGGCCCTAAGATAATCCCGAAGGCTTTTTTCCGCCATCGGGGGGATGCTGAATCGCAAATGAGAAAACGACTTTTATGCGGATCAGGGAATGGGTATCGGGGGATCGGGTTTTGTCCGATGGCGGCGGGGTATGCCGGCGTAGATCAGGAACGGCAACAGCGAAGGAGCTTTGCCCGGTAGGGAAAAGCAGGCGGACCGGTGGGAATAACACGGCGTTTCAAATACGGGTTGATTTTTGACGGCAGACAAGTTAATCAGACATCGGAAACCGTGGCGCGGAGGAAATCGGAAACGACGGACGGAGAGCGGCGGTCATGGAAAAGTTTGATGTCATTGTGGTAGGGGCGGGACTGGCGGGACTGGCCGCCGCCTACACCCTGGCCGATAAGGGGGTGGAGGTACTCCTCCTGGAGCGGGGGGACTATCCGGGGGCGAAAAACGTCACCGGCGGCCGCATCTATGTGAATCCCGTCCGGGACCTCTTCCCCGAGCTCTGGCCCGCCGCCCCTCTGGAGCGCTTCATCGTCCACGAAGGGGCCACCCTCATGGCGCGGGAGCGGTCCGTATCCTTCGATTACTCCGGCGATGAACTGCGCGCGGAACCCCACCAGAGCTACAGCGTCCTCCGGGCCAGATTCGACCGCTGGCTGGCCGAGCGGGTCGAGGAAAAGGGGGCGCTGCTCCTCACCAAGACCCTGGTGACCGACGTCATCAAGGACGGCGGGAAGGTGGCCGGCGTCGTGGCAGGGGGCGACGAGCTGCGGGCCGACGTCGTGGTGGCCGCCGACGGCGTCCTTTCCCTCCTGGCGGAGAAGGCGGGGCTCCATCCACATGAATCTCCTCATGAATATGCTGTGGGCATCAAAGAGGTCATTGCCCTGCCGGCGGAGAAGATCGAGGATCGTTTTGGACTCTCCGGCGACGAAGGCGCCGCCCGTCTCTTTGTCGGGGCGGCGACGGCGGGGCTCTTCGGCGGCGGTTTCCTCTATACCAACCGGGAGAGCATCAGCCTCGGCCTGGTCGTCGGGATTGGCGATCTCATGGAGAAGGGCGGCGCCCGGGAACTGCCCGCCTTGATGGAGGATTTCAAGCGGCGTCCGGAAATCGCCCCCCTGATCCGGGACGGTGCCACGGTGGAATACGCCGCCCATGTGATCCCTGAAGGGGGTTTCCGGGCCCTCCACCCCCTCCATGGCGACGGCATCCTCGTTGCCGGCGATGCCGCCGGTTTCGCCCTCAATCTGGGTTTCACCGTCCGGGGGATGGAATATGCCCTCGCCTCGGGTTATTACGCCGCCCAGGCGGTGATCAAGGCCCGGGAGGCGGGGCATTACGGCGCCGAGACCCTGGCGGAATACGGCCGCCTCCTCCAGGAGAGCTTCGTCCTCAAGGACTTTCAAAATTTCCAGGCCGCCCCGGCCTTCGTGAAAAACCCGAGACTGTTCGCGTACTACCCGGAGTTGAAGGGCCGGCTGCTCCGGGATGTCTATGCCGTGCTGGCGGGTCCCAAGGACCGCCTCTATCCAACGATCCGCAAGTATCTGCATTTGAAGGAGATCTGGTCCATGTTCAAGGACTTCCGGGAGGTGACGAAGCTATGACGACCGACGCCCTGGATCTGAAGGCCAAACTGGGCCTGGATGTCTTCAAGCCCGGCGGCGCGCCCCACATCCGCATCCGGGAGGGCCGGGAGAAAGACCCGTCCCTGCGGAAGATGACGGCGATCTGCCCGGCCGGTCTGTACGACGAGGGCGAGGGGGGAGTGATTACCCTCACCTTGGACGGTTGCCTGGAATGCGGGACCTGTCGCCTGGTCTGCGGGACCGAGATCCTGGCATGGGACTATCCGGAAGGTGGCACGGGAGTCCAGTTCCGCTACGGTTGATCGCGGTACGGAGAACGGGGTCGGATCTTTAAAATTTATATGAATGTCCACAAATAGCCGGATATTTTCATCTTTCGTTGTACCAGGAAGGAGCATGATGGTGAGTTAAAAACGCCTTTTTTATTGCCCGTCGGCGCGGGCGGTGGGGCCGGGGCCGGAAAGAATTAATGGATGGAGGAAATCACGGGCCGCTTGCGGTCTTGGAAAATACGAACGAGGAGGGGAATTATGGAATTCAAGCTGACGGAAGAACAGGAACTGATCCGCAAGAACATGCGGGAATTTGCCGACAAATACGTGGAGCCCATCGCCGCGGAGATCGACGAAAACAGCCGTCATCCCGCCGAGGTATTCAAGCTCCTCGCCGCAGGGGACTGGATGGGGATTCCCATTCCCGTGGAATACGGCGGCGCCGGCGCCGATTATCTCACCCATATCCTGGCCGTGGAAGAGCTGTCCCGCTCCTGCGCCTCCACGGGATTCACCGTCTCCATCCACGTGGGGATCGCCTGCATGCTCGTGCTCCTCAATGGTACGGAAGAACAAAAAAAACAATACCTGGTCCCGATGGCGAAGGGGGAGAAGCTGGGGGCCTTTGTCCTCACCGAGCCCGGCGCCGGGACGGATGTCATGGCCGCCACGACGACGGCCGTTCGCGACGGCGACGCCTACGTGATCAACGGCACCAAGACCTTCACCTCCAACGGCCCCACCGGCGACGTCTACATGGTCTTCGCCTGGACGGACAAGGCGGCGGGCCGCAAGGGCATGAGCTGCTTCATCATCCCCCGGGGCACCCCCGGCATGACCCCCGGTGAACACTTCCGGAAGATGGGACTCCGGTCCTCCCAGACCTCGGAGATGGTCTTCAAGGACTGCCGTGTTCCCAAGGAGAACCTCCTGGGCAAGGAGGGGACGGGGCTGGTCATGGCCATGGCCGGGTTCGATCACGGCCGGGTGGGGATCGCCGCCCAGTCCGTGGGGATCCTCCAGGCGGCCCTGGACGAGTCGATCCGCTACTCCAAGGAGCGGGTCCAGTTCGGCAACCCCATCTCCCGCAACCAGGCCATCTCCTGGATGATCGCCAACATGGCCACGGACCTCCAGGCCGCCCGCTTCCTCACCTATCACGCCGCCTGGCTCAAGGATCAGAAACAGGTCTTCAGCAAGGAGGCGGCTATGGCGAAGCTCTTTGCCTCCGAAGCGGCGATGCGCCACACCATCAAGGCCGTCCAGATCCACGGCGGTTATGGCTACTGCAAGGGCGCCAAGGTGGAGCGGCTGTTCCGGGACGCCAAGATCACGGAGATCTATGAAGGGACCTCGGAGGCCCAGCGCATGGTCATCTCCGGCAACGTCCTGCGCTGAAAAATGAAAAAGACGGGGATGGTTCCCATTTTTTAGGCCGCCGCCGGGATATTGTTCAACAGCCTGTAATAATTAGGTAAATTGTTTGCTTTCCGGAGAGGCGTAAAAAAGGGAACCGTCCCCCTTTATGAGGAGACTGTGCATGCCCGATGTGATTGCGTGTTTCAAATGGGTGGTCGATGAGGCGTACATCCGGAAGGGCGCCGCCGGGGCGCTGGATTTTTCCGCCGTCGACTACAAGATCAGCGAATACGACCGCAACGCCCTCGAGGAGGCGGTGCGGTGCCGTGACGAAGGGGGCGGGAAGGTGACCGCCCTCACCGCCGGTGGTCCCGAGGCCGCCAAAGGGGTGAAGGACGCCCTTTCCCGGGGCGCCGACACCGCCGTCTTCGCCGGCGACCCCGCCTTTGCCGCCCTGGACTCCAGCCAGACGGCGGCGGTCCTGGCCGCCGTCATCCGCAGCCGCATCCCCTACGATCTGATCGTCTGCGGCGAAGGTTCCGGCGACCAGTACGCCCAGCAGGTGGGTCCCCGCCTGGCGGAGAACCTCGGCATCCCGTGCGTCTCTTATGTCCTGAAGATTAACCTGGCTGCGGACGGGAAGGGAATCGTGGCGGAACGGCGGGTCGAGGAGGGGATAGAGGTGGTGGAAGTCCCTTTTCCCGTCCTGGTGACGGTCCTGCCGGAGATCAACACCCCCCGGATTCCCGGGGTGAAAGATACCCTCATGGCGGGAAAGAAGCCTGTCGTCACGGTGAAAAAGGAAGAACTGCCTGCTTTGGGGGAGGCGAAACTGAAGACCCTGGAGATGGCGGCGGCGCGGATGGAGAGAAACTGCGAACTCTTCGGGACGACAGCCGAGGACATCGCCCGGTTGGTGGCCACCCTCCAACAGAAAGGCGTACTGGGATAGAGAGGTGAAGATGGCCGGCATCTGGATTATTGCGGAAAAAAATGAACAGGTTCTGGAACTTTTGACCCCGGCCGGGCAGTTGGCCGCCCCGGACGGGGGCAGGATCACGGTGGTCGTCCCGGAAGCGGCGGGGAACCCGGAGGACTGCTTCGCCGCCGGCGCCGCGGCGGTCCTGCTTTTGGCGCCCCTCCCCGGGGAGACGGCTCTGGGGGCTTGGCTGCCCGTCCTGGAGGCGGAGATCAAGGCGGCGGATCCGGACGTGGTGCTCCTGGCCGCCACCTCCCGGGGGAAAGAGCTGGCGGCCCGCCTGGCGGCCCGCCTGGAAACCGGTCTGTGCAGCAACTGCCTGTCCCTGATCCCCGGTCCCGACGGAAGCCTCGTCATGGAACGCCTTGCCTACGGCGGGGCGGCCCTCCAGCGGGTAACCGTTGCGGGACGGCCGGTTATGGCGACCATCCCCCCGCGAACCTTTCCGCCGGCCGCGACGGTCACCGGGCGGGAAGGGGAGGTGCGCAAGCTCCCGCCGCCCCCGCCGGACCCCGTTCGGATCGTCGCCCGGAAAGAAAAGGAGCGGAGCGCCCAGGACATCACCGCCGCCAAGACCGTGGTCTGTGTGGGTCGGGGCGTGGAAAAGCGGGAAGACCTGGACCTCGCCCGGCAGTTGGCCGCCGCCCTGGGGGGTGAGCTCGGCTGCACCCGTCCCATCTCCGAGGAGCTCCACTGGTTGCCCGACAACCTCTGTATCGGCCTGTCCGGCGTCCAGGTGAAACCGGAGCTGTACATCGGCCTGGGCGTCTCCGGGCAGATCCAGCATCTGACCGGTCTGCGGGGTGCCCGGATGATCTGCGCCGTGAATCGGGACCCCAACGCCCCCGTCTTTGCCGCGGCGGACCTGGGGATCGTGGGGGATCTCTACGAGGTCACGCCCCAGCTCATTGAGGAATTAAAGAAGCTTCGAGGTTGAAAGAAACATTTTTCCCACCCTTTGATATCAGGTGGATAAGAGAAACGCCTCGGGCATTCCCTCTCCAGGGGGCAGCGTCATCTAAATCCACCCTTTTTTATGGCCGGGGCGTGAAGGATCCGGTATCGCTCCTTCCGGGTAAATTCCCCGCGATTACGACTTGATAAAGCGTCCCGTAGGGGGTGATGGGTCGCTGAGGTGGTAAGGAAACTCCTGCCGTCGGACCGGCAACGGGAGGGGCGGTGTCATATCGGACCGCCCCTCCCGCCGCTAATCACGGGTGCTGTGAAAGATCAAAAATCATGGAACTCATCACCGGGGCGTGGTTTTTTCTCCTCGGTAAGGGGAATGAGCCGCTCCGGATCGATTTTCTTGCCGAGCTTCGGGACGGTTTTCCCGGACGGACGCCGCCGGGCGGCAATGGCGGCGCCACGAACGGCCAAAGTCTCGCCGGCGCTGCCGCCCACGATCTCGAGGAGGGTCTTCGCCACCTGTCGGACCTGTTCGGCCTGGGCGTTCATCTCTTCCGAGGCGCTGGCGGTTTCTTCGGCATTGGCGGCGCTTTGTTGCACCACCTTGTCCATCTCCGACACGGCCCGGTTGATCTGGTCGATACCCGTGGACTGCTCGCCGGAGGCGGCGGAGATCTCCGCCACCAATTCTCCTACCTTGACGGCACTTTGGGCCACGGCCTGGAAATCCTCGTTGGTGGTCTGAACCAGGCCGGAACCGTCACCGATCCTCTTCACCGTATCTTCGATCAGCACCGCGGTATTCCTGGCCGCTTCCGCCGCCCGGATGGCCAGGTTCCGCACCTCTTCCGCCACCACGGCGAAACCCGCCCCCGCTTCACCCGCACGGGCCGCCTCCACGGCGGCGTTCAGCGCCAGCAGATTGGTCTGGAAGGCGATCTCGTCGATGGTTTTGATAATCTTGGAGGTGTCTTCACTGGCCTTGGAGATCTCCGCCATGGATTTCGTCAGGTTGTTCATGGATGCTTTGGCCCGGTTGACGATGCCGGCCGTCTCTTTCATCATGGAATTCGCCTGCTCGGAATTTTCGGCGTTTTGTTTCGTCATGGAAGACATCTCCTCTAGGGAGGATGAGGTTTCTTCCACAGCGGCGGCCTGTTCCGAAGCCCCCTCGGCCAGAGACTGGCTGGCCCCGGAAACCTGGGAGGACGCCGAAGCCAATTGTTGCGCGGCGTCGTTGAGCTCGTTGGCCGCCTTGGTGATGGGGACACTGATCCGACCGGCGAAAATGGTGACGATGACGACGGTGACGCCGAGGAAAACGAGGCTGATGATGAGGATGAAATTACGGATCCCGTTGGCATCCGCCAAAAATTCGTCCGCATTCTGGGTGAAGCCGAGGCTCCAGCCGGTCATTTCCACGGGGGCGAAGCCGCAGATCTTCCGGTCTCCCTTGAAGACGTAGGATTCCGAACCTTTTTGCCCGGTGGTCATCTTCCCGATGATCTCCTTCATGCCCGCCTCTTTCGTCAGATCCAGCTCGAGGATGAACTCCTTCTTCGGATGGGCGATGACGATCCCGGCCTTGTTGATCAGGAAAGGATAACCGGTCTTGCCCACCCGGACGGATAGGCGAAGGGGAAGGACGTTTTCTATACGTTTGGGGGCACCCGGCCGTAGAGGGCATACTCCAGGAAGGCTTTGGCGGCCCGGGTCAGATATTTGTCCTTCCGGTAGGCAAAGAAAAACTCCCTGGTAAGGTCGACCTGCTCCAGGGGCAGGGATTTGATCAGTCCCAGGCGCTCCTCCCGGGCGACGGCGAGGCGTGACAGGATCCCGATGCCCAGGCCCGCCTCCACGGCCTTCTTTACCGCCTCCGTATGGCCGAACTCCATGGTCCGTGTAAGGAATATCCCTTTTTCCGCCAGTCGCACGGCGGTGATCCGTCGGGTCCCGGACCCCTCGCGGGAGACCACGTAGGTCTCGTTCAGCAGATCGTGGGGGGAGACGGCATCCCGACAGGCCCAAGCATGTCCGGCCGGAACGATGACGACGAGTTCGTCGGTCATGAAAGGACCGCTCAACAGCCTGGGGTCCGATGTGGGGGCGCCGAGAAAACCGAGGTCCACCGCATTGCCGAGGAGGTTTTCCTCCACTTGCCTGTTGAGGGAGACATCGAGGCTGATCTCCACCAGGGGATAGGTGTCCCGGAATTTTCGCAACACCGTCGGCAGAACATAGACGCCGATGGTCATACTGGCGCCGATCTTCAATACTCCCCCCTGGAGGACCTCCAGATCATCGATTTCCGCCTTCAGTTGGTCGATTATGTTGAAGATGGCCTCCGTTTTGGCGAAGACAATCTCCCCCGCCCGCGTCAGGACCACCCTTTTCCCCAGCCGGTCGAAGAGTTTCGTCCCGTAATACTCCTCCAGATCCCTGATGTGCTTGCTGATCCCCGGCTGGGTAATGCACAACGCCGCCGCCGCCCGGGTGAAACTTCCCTCCCGGGCGGTGACGTGAAAGACCTTGAGGAGATTGAGGTGAGTGTCCATAATTATTTATGATGGTAATAATCAATACAATTCATTTGATTTATATATCAAGCAGTGATTATTGTCCAGGCAAAAAGATCAGGAGGCCATGAAGATGGACAACGAGGATTTGGGTAAGCAGGCCTTTGCCTACTATGATAGCGGCTTTTGCTGTTCCGAGGCGATCTCCAAGACCATCATCGAACACTTTGCCGCCCCTCCGGACGGCTATCCTGTCCGGATTGCCTCGGGTTTCTGCCGCGGCCTCGGCGGTTCACAGGAGGATGTCTGCGGTGCCCTGGCGGGTGGCGTGATTGCCGTCGGGTACCTCTTGGGACGGATGGAGCCCGGTCGGGATATAAGCGCGGTCCGGCAGGTGGTAAAAGAATTTCGGAAGGTGTTCATAGGGGCTTTCGGTTCGACCAACTGTGGTGTGATCCTGAAGACCCTGGGGGCACAGGAAAAGTCCGCAAAGTGCAAGGCCCTTACGGTGCAGGCGACGATCATCCTGGCGGATCTTCTGGATAGGTGTCTGAAACGAAATGGCTTTGAGCGGCAGGAGGTGGCGCCATCCCGTCCGACGTCGCCATGTGGCGCTGCAAAGGCAAGACAGGGGGAATAGTGGTTTTCTTAAGGACCGCCCAAATCATCCGTGGGAACCTGGCGATATCTTCTTTGGTTGTTTTCAGCGCCGGGTTGCTCGTCGGTTGCCACCATCCCCTACCCATGCTGAGATTAATGATCCCCTTGGCCCTGTTGTTGATGCTTTTCCCCGCCTTTGTGGATATGGACTGGGAGCGGATCGGCCGGGTGGCCGCCCGACCGCGGCCCCTTCTCCTGGCGCTGCTGTTCAACCTCCTGGGCGCGCCGTTGCTCATGTCCGGACTGTTGAGCGGGGCGGCGGGGGCGATGCCGACAGGACTGATGGTGGGACTCCTCATCTTCGGGATGATCCCCGCCGGCGGGATGGGGCCTGCCTATACGGCCATGCTGGGCGGCAACGTCCATCTTTCCGTGGCGATCTCGGCGCTCAGCCTGCTGTTGAGCCTGGGCTCTGTCCCCTTCTGGAGTTGGCTGCTCATCGGCAAGGTCGTGGCCGTTCCCGTCTTCCTCATCACCCGGTATCTGTTCCTGATCATCGTTCTGCCCATGATCCTGGCGATAACCGTGAGGAACTGGATCATCCGGCAGCGGGGCGAAGGGTACCTTTTGTGCCAGATAGATTTATGGCGACATGTTTCTGTCCTGGGACTTCTGATGATCCTTTTTATCATCCCCGCAGGGGACGCGGGATTCCTGGCGGCCGGCCCCGCTTTGCTTGCGGGGCTGATGCTGCCGGCGGCGGTCTTCTCCGTACTCCTCGTCATTACGGCGGTTGTTGCGGGAAAGGTCTTCCGGCTGCCGTACGGGGACCGCATCGCCCTTACCGTCGGGGCGACAACGAAGAACACCGCCATCGCCATGGCGTTGGCCACGACGGCCTTCAGCGGTCGGGAGGCCCTGGCTGTCGCCGTGGCCGGGCCCCTGGTGCAGTTGCCCGTGATGCTGTGTTACCTGGAGATCCAGGGGCGGCTGGCCGGTGGCCCGGAGGAGAACCGCCGCCTGAGGGACCACTGAGTACGGGACCAACGGGAGGATTAACTCGACCCTACAAACGACCGGGTTCCGGTCGAAAAAGGAAAAACCAAAAAAAAGGGAAAGGAGAATAATGACAACCATGGAACAGACCGACATCGACAAGATCGAAAAGATCATCCGCGACCGGAAGTATGCCCATAAATACTTTGCCCGGCGGTCCCAGACGTACAATGCCTTTGGGCAGATGGCCCAGGCCGCCTTCACGGACGGGGAGGTGGACAGAAAGACGAAGGAACTGATGGCCGCCGCCATTTCCATCGTTATCAACTGCGAATCCTGTATGGAGTGGCATATCGGGGAGGCCCTCCGTCGGGGAGCATCGGAGGGGCAGATTATCGAGGCGATCGACGTCGCCACGGAGATGGGCGGGGGACCCGCCACCGTCGCGGCCCGGTTTGCCCTGAAGCTTCTCGAATATTACGGACAAAAGGTGAGGTAGCGCCCCCCGAGGAAGGAAGAAATGAGGGCCGGGGTGGGGGTGGGCCGTCTTCCATTTATTGCTAATCCCCCCCTTCCTCGGCATATCGAAAGGGGCAAGGACCTGCCCCCGTTGATGGCAACCGTCTGGCCAAGTCATCTTGGCGGTTGTTTTCAAGTTGGGTAAGCCGGGACAGTCGGTCAGAGGTGGCGATTCACAGGAATAACTGTGTTCACCGGCGTCAAGATGCGAAAACGGCCACGTGGTTGTCGAGGAAATTAAAATCCCCGGGAAGCCTGCAGCGGCGGGCCTTCCGGGGATTTTTTCCAGGGGACATGAAGGCCTTATTTGTTGGCCGCCAGATAACCTTTGGCCAGGGACGTGTTGACGTGGAGCACCCCTTTGTTCAGGGTCCGGAAGGGATAGTCATCCGTGATAACCGGCAGCGCATCGGCCTGCTCCTGGGTCTTGATCACGGAACCCGCCGGGACGTAGCGGCCGTCGGCGATGGTGACCCCCATGAGGAGGCAGCCCGGTTCGATGACGCAGTTCCGGCCCACGAAGGATTTGAAGACCAGGGACTGCATCCCCACGAAGGTTTCGTCCAAGACCACGGCGGGGCCGTGGATCTGGACCTGATGGGCCAGGGAAACACGATTGCCCACATAAACGGCGTATTTCTTCCCCGCCACGGTGAGAAGATTCTTCTCTACGGGTTCGCCGTTGAGCTCCGTTTCCAGGGCGTGAATGATGACGCCGTCCTGGACGTTGGCGTTGTCGCCCACAAAGAGGGGCTGCCCCTCGTCGCCCCGGATCGAGGCGAAGGGGGAAACCATGATGTTCTTCCCCAGGGTGACGTTCCCGATCACCGCCGCCAGGGGATGGACATAGGTCGAGGGATCGATCACCGGCGCCACGGCCCGGGCGCTGAAATCCGTTACCACGTTTTTTTCAATCATAAGCTGAAACCTCCCAGGTTTAAAGTCAGAATCAACGATGCCAACCATCTGCCGCCGCCTCCGGCCCGGCCGGTCGTGCCGCCGCGGCGCCCGGCCCGGGGCATCAAGTCTTCCTGCGCCGCAGTTCCCGCTCCCGCAGCTCCTCCCAGACCGCGGCGGCCCGCCGTCGGGTCTCCTCCCTCGTCCCCCGGTTGTCGATGACGAGGTCCGCCCGGGCGAGCTTGGCGTCGATGGACATCTGGGAGGCCAGGCGGGCCTCCGCCTCCGGCCGCGTGTAGCCGTTCCGGAGCATGAGGCGCCGGAGCTGCTCCGCCGGCGGGATATAGACCAAAAGTACCAGGTCCACCATGCCCTCCGCCCCGACCTCGAAGAGAAGCGGGACGTCGGACAGGACCACCGCGTGGGGCGACTGTTTTTCGATGTCCTCCAACTCCCGGCGCCAGGACGCGAAGACCGCGGGATGAACAATGGCGTTGAGACGCTCCCTCCGGGCGGCGTCCCGGAACACCACCTCGCCCAGCACCGCCCGGTTGATCGTTTCGTCCCCGTTGAGGATCTCCCGGCCGAAAGCGGCCACCAGCTCCTCCCAGGCCGGTTGCCCCGGCCTTTCCACCCGGTGGGCCAGGACGTCGAAGTCGATATGCACGGCCCCCAGCTCCACCAGCATCTGCGCCACCGTGGATTTACCGGAGGCGATCCCCCCTGTCAAGCCCACATTCAGCATCGGTTATAGCCGCGGTATGTATAACCGCGGCCGGACGGCGCACCGGCGGCGAGGCGGTTTTTCAGGTCTGGTATCGCAGCGTTGCGCACTCCGAAACGCAACCTTGTCTTCTTGTCGTCCGGGACTGTTTTCATCATCCTTCGCGACGGAGACCGTCGCGATCGTTTCATTTGTTGCGGAGGTGGATCAGCCGCAAGCCCTCCAGGGTCAGCATGTCGTCCACGACGGCGATGGTCTTCGTCTCCGGCGCGACGATTTTCGCCAGTCCGCCGGTGGCGACCACCACGGGGTCCCCCTTGACCTCCGCCTGCATCCGCTGCACGATCCCGTCCACCAGGCCGGCGTAACCATACATGATCCCCGCCTGCATGCTGCTTACCGTGTCCTTGGCGATGATGGATTTGGGTTTGCTCAGCTCCACCCGGGGGAGCTTGGCCGCCCGTTCGAAGAGGGCCTCGCTGGAGATCATGATCCCCGGGGCGATGCAGCCCCCCATGTATTCCCCCTTTTGCGACACGTAATCGAAGGTCGTCGCGGTGCCGAAATCGACGATGATCAGATCCCGCCGGTATTTTTCGAAGGCCGCCACGGCGTTGACGATCCGGTCCGCCCCTACCTCCCGGGGATTGTCGTAGTAGATGGGCATCCCCGTCTTGACCCCGGGGCCGACGATGAGGGGCCGCAGGTGAAAGTATTTCTCGCACAGGGGTTCCAGGATGTTGAGCATAGGCGGGACCACGCAGGAGATGATGATGTCCGAGATCCGTTTGGCGCCGCCGAGCTTGCTCGACTTGTAGAGATTGTAGATCAGCATGCCGTATTCGTCCACGGTATGATCGACGACCGTCCTGATCCGCCAGTCATGCACGAGGGTTTCCCCGTCGAACAGGCCCAGCACCGTATTGGTATTTCCCACATCGACAACGAGCAGCATAAACTCACCCCTTCAAAAGATAGACATCCCCGGCGACCACCCGCCGGTACCCCCCCCGGGCGTCCTGCATGACCAGCGTACCGTCGTCGTCGATCCCCGTCACGACACCGCAGGACGAGTCTTCCTTGAAGACGACCCGGATCGGCCGACCCAGGATGTCGGCGTAGTGCAGCCAGGTTTCCCGCACCCCCGGGAAACCCCGGGCGAGGAAAACGCTATACCATTTTTCCAGGCGGGAAAAAAGGTCGGAAATCACCTCGCGGCGGTCGAAGCCGGTGCCGGTGACGATTTTCAGAGACGTGGCCGTCTCCCGAAGGGCGGGTTCGAAGTCCCCCCGGCCGGTGTTGACGTTGATGCCGATGCCCAGGATGATAAAGTCGATCCCCGCCGCCGTGGATTTCATCTCCGTGAGGATCCCGCAGACCTTCTTTCCCCCGATGAGGACGTCGTTGGGCCATTTGATCGTTACGCCCGGGGGATGATAGCCGGTCAGCAGCTCCGCCACGGCCACCCCGGCCACGAGGGTGAGCTGGGGGGCGGCGGCGGGCTCGATCCGGGGTCTCAGGACGAGGGAGGTGTAGATATTGACCCCCGGTGGTGACTGCCAGGCGCGGTTCAGCCGGCCCTTGCCCCGGGACTGGGAGTCCGCCACCACCGCCGTCCCTTCCGTGGCGTCTGCCATGGCCAGACGCCACGCCCGGATGTTGGTGGAGTCGACTTCCGGAAAATAGTGAACGGGGAAGCCGATTCTTCTGCCGGCCAGCGTTGCCGTGAGTTGTTCTTCAGTAAGGTTCATCGCTTCTGATCGGTGATAACGGCAAACAACTCTCTTGATCGGTAATTTTCCCTAGGCTCTTGTTGTGGAAAGTACAACCTGAGGATGTCCGCGCTGTTTTGTCAGGCTATCAACAAGGATATGTCCGCGGCCGGCACGGAATGGGTCAGGGCGCCCACGGAGATGAAGTCCACCCCCGTGGCGGCGATCCGGCGGACGTTCTCCAGGGAGACATTGCCCGAGGCCTCCAGGGGAACCCGCCCGGCGGTGAGTTCCACCGCGGTCCGCATGTCGGCGACGTTCATGTTGTCCAGCATGACGATATCGGCCCCGGCGTCCAGGGCCTCCGCAAGCTCCGCCAGGTTCTTCACCTCGATTTCGATCTTCAGGGTGTGGGCGATTTTCTGCCGGGCCCGGGCGACGGCGGTGGTGATGCCGCCGGCGGCGGCGATGTGGTTGTCCTTGATGAGGACCCCGTCGAAAAGGGCGTAGCGGTGGTTGACTCCCCCTCCCACCCGGACGGCGTACTTGTCCAGGAGCCGGAGCCCCGGTGCGGTCTTGCGGGTATCCAGGATGCGGGCCGGCGTACCTTCCACGGCCCGGACGAAGGCCCGGGTCGCCGTGGCGATGCCGCACATCCGCTGGAAGAGGTTCAGGGCGGTCCGCTCCGCCATGAGGATGGATCTGAGCGCCCCGGAGATTTCCGCCAGGGGTGTCCCCGGGGTGACCTCCTGCCCCTCGGCGGCCAGCGGGATGAATGTGAGGCCGGGATCGACCTCCTGAAAGGTCTCCCGGAAAACGTCCCTGCCGGCGACAACCAGGGCGGCCTTGGCGACGGCCCGGGCGCTCCCCGTCTCCTCCCCCGTCAGGACGGCGTTGCCGGTCACATCCCCGGGGCCGATGTCCTCGGCCAGGGCGGCCCGGATCAGACGTTTCCGCAAAATCTCGTCGTAGGCGTTCAAAGCGGTTTACTCAATAAACGGCCGGGTGCCCGTCCCCGGCCGGTGTTTATTTTTCTCATATCTTCCCGATAGTCAAGGCCTGTCCCCAACAGTCACTGGGGAGAAGAATCATGGGGACGCCTTTTGCCGGCCGGGTCCGGAGGGGTCCCGGCTCCCCGGGAATCAGGAGACCAGTTCCCTTACCTTTTGCAGGGCCTTTTCCAGCAGCTGGCGTTTGTCCCGGAGTTCCCGGTTCTTTTCCTCTTCTTTGGCCACGACGGCCGCCGCCGCCTTAGCGAGGAAGTCCCGGTTGGCGAGCTTCCGGGAGACGACGGCCAGTTCCTTGTCCAGTTTCACCAGTTCCTTGTCCAGCCGCGCCTGCTCGGCGGCCACGTCGATGGCCCCCTCGAGGAGGACGAAGACCTGCACCCCGCCCACCACGCCGGTAGCCGCACCTTTGGGTTCCGCAAGGGTGACGCCGGTTTCCAGACTTTCCAGCCCGGCCAGGCCGGAGATATAATGCCCGCCGGCGGCGAGGATCGTCCGGGCGGCGTCATCGGGAGCCGACAGGATGGCCCGGAGCTTCTTGGCGGGGGCGATCCCCATCTCCCCGCGGATCGTCCGGATCTTCGTGATCACGTCCATGATCAACCCCATTTCCGCCTCGGCCCGGGGATCGTCGGCGTACTCCTCCGGGGTGGGGAAAGGACTCACCATGATCGAGGTTCCGTCGTTGACGATGGTCTGCCAGATCTCCTCCGTGACGAAGGGCATGGTGGGGTGGAGGAGTTTAAGGACGGTTTTCAGGACGCCGTAAAGGGTATGCTGGGCGGCCCGGCGGGGGCTGGTGGCTTCCTTACCGTAGAGGACCGGCTTGACCAGCTCCAGATACCAGTCGCAGTACTCGTGCCAGACGAACTGGTAGATGCTCCCCGTGGCCTCGTTGAACTTGTATTCGTCGAGACCCCTGATCACCTCGCCGATGGTCCGGCGGAGCCGCGACGCGATCCAGCGGTCGGGCAGGGACAGGTCCGCCGGGGCGATCGCGGTCTCCCCTTCGGGATAATCCTCGAGATTCATGAGGACGAACCGCGTGGCGTTCCAGATCTTGTTGACGAAGAATTTGTAGCCCTCGATCCGCTCTTCCGACATCCGGACGTCCCGGCCCTGGGCGGTGAAGGCCGCCAGGGTGAACCGGAAGGCGTCGGTGCCAAATTTGTCAATCATTTCCAGGGGATCGATGATATTACCCTTGGACTTGCTCATCTTGTCGCCGTGTTCGTCCCGGACCAGGGCGTGGAGATAGACGTCCCGGAAAGGCACGTCCTTCATCGTGTAGAGCCCCATCATCATCATCCGGGCCACCCAGAAGAAGAGGATGTCGAAGCCGGTGATGAGGAGCGAGGTGGGATAGAAGGTCTTGAGCGCCGGGGTCTGCTCCGGCCAGCCCAGGGTGGAGAAGGGCCAGAGGGCGGAGCTGAACCAGGTGTCGAGGACGTCCTCCTCCTGGCGGAGTTCGGCGCCCTTGCAGGCCGGACAGTGGGTCGGATCCTGGGCGGAAACGATCATGTTGCCGCAGCCGTCGCAGTACCACACGGGGATCCGGTGCCCCCACCAGATCTGCCGGGAGATGCACCAGTCGCGGATGTTGGTCATCCACTCGAAATAGGTGGCCTCCCACATGGCGGGGATGATCCGGGTCTTGCCCTTGATGACCGCCGCCGTGGCCGCCTTGGCCAGGGGGGCCACCTTGACGAACCACTGCTTCGACACCGCCGGTTCGATGGTGGTCTTGCAGCGGTAGCAATGACCGACGTTATGGGTGTAGGGTTCGATCTTGCCGAGAAACCCGCCCTTCTCCAGATCCTTCACCACATTGGCCCGGCATTCGAAGCGGTCCTGACCCTGATAGACGCCGCCGTTTTCGTTGATGACGGCGCTGCCGTCCATGATCTTGATGATCTCCAGATTGTGCCGCCCCGCCATGGCGAAGTCGGCGGGATCGCAGGAGGGGGTGATCTTCACCGCCCCGGAACCGAAGTCCATGGTCACGTAGTCGTCACCGATGACGGGGATCTCCCGGTTCACCAGGGGGAGGATCACCATCTTGCCGATCTTGTCTTTATAACGGGGGTCGTTGGGGTTGACGGCCACCGCCGTATCCCCCAGCATGGTTTCCGGCCGGGTGGTGGCCACGACGATCTCGCCGCTGCCGTCCGCGTAGGGGTAGCGGATGTCCCAGAGATGACCCGCCTCTTCCACGAATTCCACCTCCAGGTCGGAAATGGCCGTATGGCACCGGGGGCACCAGTTGACGATGTAGTCGCCCTGATAGATGAGGCCGTCGTTGTACAGACGTACGAAGACCTCCCGGACGGCCTGGGAGAGACCGGCATCCATGGTGAAACGCTCCCGCTCCCAGTCGCAGGAGCAGCCCAGGCGTTTGAGCTGGTTGGTGATGACACCGCCGTACTTCTCCTTCCACTGCCAGACCCGGGCGATGAACTTCTCCCGCCCCAGGTCGTGACGGGTGAGTCCCTCCTTGGCCAGTTCCTGTTCCACCACGTTCTGGGTGGCGATGCCCGCATGGTCCGTGCCGGGCATCCACATGGCGTTGTAGCCCTGCATCCGCCGGTAGCGGATCATGATGTCCTGGAGGGCGTTGTTGAGGGCATGGCCCATGTGGAGCATCCCCGTGACGTTCGGGGGCGGGATGACGATGGAAAACTGCGGCTTGGCACTGCCGTCGATGGCATGGAAAAAGTTGTTTTCCTGCCAGTACTTATACCACTTCTCCTCTGCTGCGTGCGGCTCGAAAACCTTGCTCAACTGCCCTCGGCCCATGAAATCTCTCCTTTTAGAATATCTTCAGTTCTTCTTTGAATTTCTTGATGACCAGCAGGGCATCCACGCCGGAAACGGCCTCCAGGGGGGCGAATTCCCCCGTGGAAAGGCTCTTGGCCTGCATGATTCCCCGGGAGGTCACGACCATGACGGCGTTGAAATAGGGCAGATCGTTCCGCAGATCGGGGAAGGTGGAGGTGCTGCCGATGAACTTGGTGGCCAGGGCGTTGTCTCCTGTGACCTTGATGAGGATGTCCTCGATCATCAGGGCATAGGCGGCCCGGTTCACGAATTCATCCGGCAGGAATTTGCCGTCGGGATAATTCTCCAGACCCCGGACGCCCAACTGCAGGATGCCCTCGATGTCCATCTTCAGCGGATGGACGGCGATGTCGTTGGCGGAAACAACCCCCCGGCCCGGGGCCTGGGCCCGGGCGGGATCCTTGAAGGAGGTGTCGAATTCCTTGATTGTCCGCTTCTTGTAAAGGACGTCGATCTTCAGCTCTTCCATAAACAGCGCCGCGGCATCCGCCCGGCTGAGCTTTTCCACCAGCGCGATCTTCTTCCCCGTGATGGTGCCGGGCATGGCCCGCTGAATATCCTGAACGAGCTTCCACTGCACGTCGGCCTCCTGGGTGTAGGCATCCTTCAGTTCCAACACCCGGGCAAACATCTGCCCCGCCTTGTGGAAATCCAGGGCGGTCTTGTAACACAACCCCATGAAATAATAGGCGGCGGAGCTTTTGGGGTTGATGGCGACGGCATTGTCGAATTCATCCCGGGATTTGTCGAGCCAGGCGGTATCCTGGGAGCAGTCCGTGCCGATCCGGGCGCAGGCGGCCTTGCTCATGGTGTTCACCCGGATGTAGCCGATGTGGACAAAGAGTTTTTCATCCTTGGTGTCGGCGTATTCCCAGGCCTTGTCCAGGGCGGCGAAGGCCCCGGTGAAGTCGCTCTGGTAGGCCTTGACCAGTGCCCTGCCGGCGAAGGCCCGGGAGAATTTGGGGGCCAGTTGGATGGCCCGGTCGAACTCGCCCTGGGCCTGAGGATACTGACCCTGATCCAGGAGTTTCAAACCCGTATAGACATGATGATCAGGAGTGTCCATCTCTCCCACCGGTTTGGCTGCTTTCGGCCCGCAGGATACGAGCATGACGGCCGCCGCCAGGACGGCCAGGACAGCAAACAATCGTCGGTACCCAGGCACTCGCTTCATATCCGTTCTCCTTTTAAATTCTTTTTGTGACCCCATGATGGAAGTAACATATAGGGGCGGCTCTTTTTTATGTCAAGCAAATTCCCGGCATCAGGGAGGGTGGGCCGTGCTGTCGCGTCTTCAACCGGCGAGGAAATCCCTTATCCGCGCCGCTATCTTTTCCTCCTCGTTCCGGGGATGCCAGATCAGGTCTTTTTCCTTGCGAAACCAGGTCAGTTGCCGTTTTGCGTAACGCCTCGTGTCCCGGATCATGAGCTCCCGGGCCTCGGCGAGAGAGAGACGGCCGTGCAGGTACGCGCAGATATGCTTGTAGCCCAGGGCTTGGAGCGGTTTGAGGTTTTCGGGAAAACCCCGGGCCAGGACCGACCTTGTTTCTTCCACGAGACCGGCGGCCAGCATGGCGTCGGCCCGGCGGACAATACGGGCGTGCAGCTCCTCACGTTCGGCGGTCAGGCCGATGAGCAGGGCTGTATAGCGCTTTTCTCCGAAGCGGTGGACCGCCTGTCTCTCGGTAATGGACTGCCCGGTGTTGTCGAGATATTCCAACGCCCGTATGATCCGCACGGTGTCGTTGGCGGCGATGACCCCGGCCGCTGCGGGGTCCCTGCTTTTCAGGAGCGCATGGAGGTGATGGCGGCCGTTGCGGTTCATCAGGGTACGGTAATGGTCGCGCCGGGCCGTGTCGGCGCCCGGTCCCGGCAAGAGCCCCCCGAGGAGGACCCGAATGTACAGCCCCGTGCCGCCGACGACAAAGATATTTCCGCCCCGGCCCGCGACGGCGGCGATCACCGGGTCGGCCTCCTCCCGGAAGCGGGCGGCATTGAATTCCTCATCGGGATCGACGCAGTCAATGAGATGGTGGGGAACCCGTTGCCTTTCCGCGGCGGTGGGTTTGGCCGTGCCGATGTCCAGGTAGCGGTAGACCTGCATGGAGTCGGCGCTGACGATTTCCGCCCCGAATCCCCCGGCCAGGGCCAGGGCCGTTTCCGTCTTCCCCACGCCGGTGGGGCCGGTGATGACGACCAGCTTGGTCCGGTCGGTTTGTTCGGCGATGGACATCCAACAATAAACCTTTGAGATCTCTAAATATTCGGCACAGACAGATCCTGTCTGCCGGTGCCGGCCGATACGGTCAACCCGGAGGCTTAAAAACGAGGGGCGTCGGGTTGCGCTCAAGACCGCTTGAACATGCCTGCCAGTTGTCTGGCCGTCAGAACGATCCAGACCGGTCGTCCGTGGGGACAGGTGCCGGCGAAGGGCAGACGGTCCAGATCTTGACAAAGGCGGACCACCTCCGGTCCGGAAAGGACCTGCCCTGCCTTTACAGCCCCCTGACAGGCCAGGGAGATCAACACCCGCTCCCGCTTATCCCGCCAGGACCCCGGGTGTGTCTCTCCGGGTAGCTGCTCCATAAACTCCTCCAGGAGCCTCCGGGGGTTTAAATGGGCGAGCATGGCCGGCAGGGAGCGGATGGCTATGGTATGTCCGCCGAAGGGTTCGATTTCCAGCCCCGCCTCCCGGAGGAGTTCCCGGTATTCCTCCATCGCCCCGTAGTCGCCCGGGGAGAGGGTGACGATCTCGGGGAGGAGAAGTTGCTGGACGGCGATCTTCCCCTCCCCACTCCCCCGGCGGAGTTCCTCGTAGAGGATGCGTTCGTGGGCGGCGTGCTGATCCACCAGAACCAGCTCGTCTTCTCGGGAGAAGACGAGATAGGTGCCCCCGGCCTGCCCAAGGTAATTCATTTCCCTAAAGTTTCGTTTTTGAGAACCGCCGTCCGGTAATGAGAGATCGGGTTCAGAAGCCGCCAATTCCGGAGGAAGGCTGTCGCCGCCGGCACGGGCGGAGGCAACCGTCGGGCCGTCCTTCCCCGCCGCCGCTGTCGTGGCGGCAGGTGCGGCCCGATTAAAGGTATCCTCCCGTCCGGAGAGGTGGGCATCCTCATCGCGGCCGGCCGCCGCATCCTGCGGCGTCGAAGCCCCCGGGCGCCGGGACGGCTCCGGGCCGGCATCGAAACGGGAGCTGAAAAGCCCCCCGCCTTTGCTGAAGATCGACGCCCCGGGCCGGTAGGTGGTTTTTTTTTCTCCTCCGTAAAGGGGATAACGTTGCCATGCCTCCTCGATTCTGCGCTCGTAAGCCGGGGCAGCCGGGCTGCCCGAAGCGGACGCCCCCGCCGTCGTTCCGCTGTCGGGGGGAGCGGCGGCGGCCAGGCCGGCCAGCAGGGATTCGACGATGAGTCCGTAGATGAGCCGGGGATTCCGGAAACGGACCTCCAGTTTTGCCGGATGGACATTGACGTCCACATCCTCCGGAGGAAGGGTAAGAAAAAGGACCGCCGCTGGATAGCGCTTGGCCTCCGTGATATTACGACAGGCCGTCATGACGGCATGGTTCAGCAAGGGATCCCGGATATAGCGGCCGTTGACGAAGCAATAGATGCTTTTTGCGTTGGCCCGGGTTACTTCCGGCCGGGTGATGTACCCGGAAAGTTCCATGTTTTCCCGCACCCCTTTTACCTTGAGAAGGCTGCGGCCTATTTCCTGGCCGAGGACCATGCCGATCCGTTCCCCGACGGCGGCGGTGGCCGGAAAATCCCATAGGGGGCGGCCGTTGCTCAAGACGCGGATCTTGACGCCGGGAGATGCGAGGGCGATCCGGGTGATGGCTTCCAGACAGGCCCCCTGCTCCGTAGTCTCCGACTTGAGAAATTTCCGGCGCACCGGCACGGAGTCGAAAATCCGACTGACGAAGATCGCCGTGCCGGCGGGGCAGCCTGCTTCCCTGATTTCCTCGATCCGGCCGTTTTCCACGGTGATCATCGTTCCTGCCAGGGCTCCTGCCGGGCGGGTGGTCATCTCTACCCGGGCCACGGCGGCGATGCTGGGCAGGGCCTCACCCCGGAAGCCGAAGGTCCGGAGCCGGTAGAGATCTTCGAAAACAGAGAGCTTGCTGGTAGCGTGCCTCTGGAAGGCCAGCGGTACATCCGCCGGTTCCATCCCCGTCCCGTTGTCGATGATCCGCAGGGAGGTACAGCCTCCTTTGACCACTTCGATCTGGAGGACCGTGGCCCCGGCATCGAGGGAGTTTTCCAGAAGCTCCTTGAGGATGGAGGCGGGCCTTTCGATCACCTCGCCGGCGGCGATCTGGTGGGTCAGCTCAGGTGGAAGAAGGCGGATGCTCACCGGTTGATAACCTCAGGACATGGTCCGGGCCATGACATGTTTTCTCCCCCTGCTGACGGCCGGCCGCCTTCAGGGGGAGATAGGGTTTGAAAATGACGATGACCGCTCTTTCCGCGGCAGGGGAGAGCGGTCATGAAGTCCTTAAACAAGCACCGGCGTTCTGTGGCTCAATCCAGAACGATCATCACCCGGCATTTCTGCAGGAAGCCCATCTTGCCGGCGGCGGCGCGGATCGTTCCGGCGTCGGCGTTGCTGACGACGATGTTGCACTTTCCCGGACCGTCGGCCCGGATCCCCTTCACGCTCAGGGGATTGCTGGTAACCCGGGGATTGCTCTGGGCCGCCGTCAGATCCCGGGCGTAGCCGGTCATCCCCTGCTGGATGGCATACTGGCGGTCCACGTTCATGGAACCGTAAACTTCCTTCCCGTTTTCGTCGATGATTTTAGGAGACATGGCCGGGCGGACGGCCAGCCCCCGGGCGTCGATCACCAGACCGGTGACGGCATCGCCGGCCGGCTCGGCAGTTGCCGGACCGGGAGGGGTCGCAGGGGTGGGGACGGGCGCCGGCGGCGGCGTCTCCAATGCTTTGGGCAACACCGTCTGGGTCAGGCGGCCACTGAGGTTCATCCGCACCGTCACTTCCACCGTGCCGTCGGAGAGGTATTCCTTGTTCATCACCCTGGCACCCTTGACCATGCCTTCCACCGAGGTTCTGACCACGTCGCTCTCCGTCATGAAGTCCCTTACCACCGTGTTGGCGTCAATCCGCACCCCCTGGACGATCTCCAGAAGGTTGCGGTAGGCGTCCACCTGCGCCGCCCGGAGGGCCAGAGGTCGCGCATTGGGCTTGCCCATATAACGTTCCGGGGGGGCACCGATACCGACGGCCTCCACGTAGCCATCCTCGTAGTTGATGATCCCCTTGGCACCCGCCGGTTCGGCGACTTTCGTTTCTATGATTTTTGTCCATTCCGTCATGCCGACCTTGCCGTCTTCTTGCTGGCCATACCCTGTCGCACCGGCCAGCAGTAAGATCGCGGCGGTGATAACTCCTGCTGTAACCTGGAAAATGCCCCGCATATCTTCCTCCTTTACCTCTGTCAGTTAAATGAAAGTGTCGGCAAGTAGCCGCTAATTGTTGCCTTTACCCGTGCCTGCCCAAGGGGGTGGTTTCAACGCGTTTCCCATGCCAGCGGCCAATCGCCGTCTCGGTATGTCATCGCCCCTACCCGCCGCATCCTCCGCGGCGGATCGTCTTTCTATCCGGCGACAACCGCTGCGGCATATTAACAAAAGCCCCGGACCGATGCAACTCCTAAAGCGGACCGGCCCCCTTTTCACTCGCAGATGCGTGCATATGTTATTGATCTGCACCGGTTTGTAATTAACAGGGCCGCTGCGGACGCGGCGGAGCGCGTCCCGCTGTTTTCATCCTGCTTTGTGACGACGTGCCGTCAGGCGGGTTTCATTTGCCGGTGAAGGCCTTTTCCTCCGGCGTTTCCCGCCAGGGTTTGATGTTGATGCCCTGTTCCACATCCCCCATGATCATGTTTAGATCGGGGGGGGACTTGCCCCACCAGTTGTTCCGGGCGTCGACGTAGATCGTCGAGCGGGCCTGGGCGGCAAAGTCGTTGTTGAAGATGTTGTTGTTGTTCAGCCGGGGGCGGGCATTGCCGACGATGGTGACGGCCCCCTCCCCCCGGTTTTCCGTCAGGGTGGAGAAGGAGACGGTGGGCGCGGCGTCGTTGCGGCAGTAAATGCCGCTCTGGGCGTTTTTGGTGATGAGACTGTAGGAGATCTCCGGGGTGCCGGAAAGGATGTCCAGGGCGATATCGGCATATTGAATGATCGCATAGCTCAGGGCGGAATTGACGGCGGTCTTTTTCTGCCACCGGACGGCGCTGGCGTAAAATCCCGGCGTAGGGGAGGCGGCGGAGGCGGTGAAGACGATGGGGGCCGCCGCTGTCCCCCTGGCGATGATGCCCCCGTCGGCCACGTCGATGGCCGTGTTCTGGTCGTAGCGCACCGTAACCCCCGGTTCGATGTACAGGGTGGCGCCGCCGTCGATGAACAGATTTTTCACCACGCGATAGGGGCTGTTGCTCAAGGTCAGGTAGGCGTCCGCCGTAAGAGGGCCGCCCAGGGTGGGGGAGAGGATAGGCAGGGTGATCGGCTTCCCCTCCGGATAGGGGGCGCTGAGGACGGTGGCGATGTCGATCCGGCCCTGGAGGGCAGCCAGGATTTCCAGACCTTTGGCGGTGCCCCACCAGTTGTCGCGGGCGGAAACAGGCGTCCCCGTCGTGGCCCCGACGATGTTGTAGGGACGGTTGTCGCTGAGATTGTTTTCCGTGATGACGGGGTGACTGTTCCGGACTTCGATCCCGGCGCCGCCGTTACGGGTGATGAGATTCCTGGAAATGGTCGGGGCGGCCCCTTCCACAAGGATCCCCTGGCGTCGGTTGTCCTGAAGCCGATTTTCCGTCAGGAGCGGTTGGGCCCCTTCCGTGACGATTACCGCCGCTTCGTTGTTTTTCAGGATCGTGTTTCCTGCCAGCCGGGGCTTGGCAAAGCTCCCGGTAATCCGGACGGCCGTCCCGTTGCCCGTCAACTCGCAGTTCTCGATCAGGGGTGACGAAGACTGGAGGGTCAGGCCCGTCGCGGCACTCTTAATCCGGTTGAATTTCAGGAGGATCTCCTTGCCCTTGACGTTGCGGAAGACGATCCCTTCCCAGCTCTGCCCCGGTTCGGCGCTATCCCAGGAAATCATATGTTCTCCATCCCCCGGGGCGACCAACCCCCCTTCTACGATCAGGGCGGCCCCCCGGGAGCGGATTTCCGTGCCCGCCTCGATGGTCAGGGTGGCCTTGTCCTTGATGATCAAGGGTTTTTCGATGATATAGGGACTGGCGCCGGCATACCAGGAGGTGTCCTTTTCGATGGCCCCGCCTACGGGGGTGGGTCCGGGGGCCACGGGGATCCCCGTTCCGGCCGCCTTGTCGCTTTCGTTGCCCGCGAGGTCCACGACGCTGATCTGGTAGTAGTAGGTCCGGCCGTTGGCGAGCTTTTCATCCCGGTATTCCGGAACCTCCAGCCGGGCGATCTCCTGATAGCCGCTCAGGGGCGTCAGGCTCCGGTAAACCCGGTAACCCGCCAGCTCGGGGTCGGCGGATTTTTCCCAGGACAACAGGACGGCGGCGTTCCGGCCCACGATGCGCAGGGATTTGGGTTTGTCCGGCGGGGTGGTCTTCAGGGTTACGGACCCCACGGCGTCCACCCAGTGGGCGGTGTTTCCCGCGTCGTCGGAGAGATAGCCGGTAATTACGGCCTTGCGGACGTTGTCCCCCGGCACGACCCGGTAAACACCCAGATACACCCCCGGCTCATTAGGCTGCTCCTGCATGTCGAGGTGCTTCCGGTACTCGCCGATCTGGAAGGAGGCCTGCATCTTCGGCGTCCCCTGGATGACCACCCGGATCTCGTCTCCCGCCTTCCTGGGCAGATTCTTCGTATCCTGCACCAGGAGGGTGATCGTGGGCGGCCGCTTGGCCTCGGCGATGGTGGGGGCGGGGATGGTCTTCACCATGCCCCGGAAGAGGTCGTCGCAGGCCCGGAGGAGCTGGATGTCCCGGACGTTCATCGCCGTGGCGATGACGGTGGCGACGAGGCCGATGGGGTTCGTCGAGATGCCCCCCTCATGGATGCGCACCACGTGCTCCCCCGTCCAGAGAAGTTCTCCCGACCGGGCATCGTACATCCGGAGCTTCGCCCCCACGGACACCTGGGAGTAAACGACGGCGAAGAGCTTGTCGAAATTGGAGATTTCCCCGTACACGACGGCATCGGTCCCCAGGATCCGGCCCAGGTCCCTGGCCGGCATCCGGTTGATGGCCTTCGGGTCGGTGAGGCCGGACTTTTTCAGGAGATCGTCCACCCGCCAGAGCTCCATGTCCCGGAACGGCAGGGAGCTGAAATGGTTGTAGAATCCCCGGCGGACCGCCTGGGCGCCCGCCTGGCTCTCCGAGACGTCGGCGAAGGGGAGGACGGCCACGGTCAGGGGCTTGGCTTTCGCCATGGCGGGATAGACCCGGTATTTCCCGTCGAAGAGTTCCCGGAGCTGGGGGGTGATGATCGTGTCCTTGGTGGCCACGGTGCAGCCCGGGACGAGCATGATCAACCCCGCCAACATTAACGCCGTCAGCGGCAATGACCGGTGGCGATTTGTCTTCATCTTTGCACTTGCCTCCCTGATATGAACATACCGTCGCGCCGCCGCCGGGTAACCCGCCCCGGAAGCGGCGGAGCCGTTTATCGACAGCTGTCGCCGCCGACATCCCGTCGGTCAGCAGACCTTCACCTCCCGGAGGGCGTTTTTCTCCCCCCGGATGGCCTCGCCGTGCCCCGGATAGATCACCCGGGGCGCGATGGTCCGGCGCAGGGCTTCCAGGGTGGTCAGGATCACGTTCCGGTCCCGGCAGAAGGCATTGAGGGTCCCCCGGCCGCCGGCGCCGGGCATATTGTGGAGCAGGTCGCCGCAGATCAGTTCCCCGGTTTCGGGAGAGTAAAGGGATATGGAGTCCTCCGTATGCCCCGGGGTGCTCATGATCTCCCAGTCCGCAAATCCCGGTGGCCCCTTGCCGGCCCCGACAAAAAGGCATCTCTCCCCGGCGAAGGGCAGTCCGGTCAAACGACGGAGACCCGGAAGGGGGATCCCCGCCGGATTCGCCGGCAGGATGTCCGCAAGGCGGCGCACATAGGCGGCGCTGGCCCGGGCCACCGGCACCAGAGCGGAAAACCACCCGTGAAGAAGATTCAGCCGCTGCCGCCCGGCCAGATAGTCCCTGACCGGGGCGGAAAAGATGACCCGCGTCTCCGGTCCGCAGGCGGTCAGCAGCGGCCCCATCCCGCCGATGTGATCGATATGGAAATGGGTGGCCGCCAGGTAACGGACCGCGGTCGGGGAGCCGCCCAGCCGACTGCGGATCAGCTCGACGGCGGCCCGGGCGGCGCCCAGGCTTCCCGGATCCACCACCATCAGCCCCTCCGGTCCGGAGATCACGTAACAGCGGGCAAAACCGCACGGCCCGACCGGATGGACCCTAAAATCCCGGGACACTTCCCTTATTTCCCCAGTAACCGAGAGGCCGGAACCGCTCCGGCAGGCACGCCTCTCCGCCCGCCCGGCCGCCGAGCGGAATTATGGGCCGGGTCCCCATGTTAGCGCCTGACCTTGAGGGCGGTGCTGAAGTCGCTTTCCAGGCCGTCCCTGTCCCGGGCCCTGATCAGATAGGTTCGCTCCTGGCCGGCCTTGAGGGGGCGCTCGTCCCGGTAAACGGGGGCGGTCAGGCGCTCGGCGACGGGCTCCGGGTTGAGATAGGCCTGCTCATAGACGGTATAGCCGGCCAGATCCGGCTCCGGACCCGCCTGCCACGTCAGGACCACCCGGCCATCCGGCTGTACCTCTCCTTTCAGGCCCGTCGGCGCCTGGGGCCGCTTTTTGGTCGTGGCGCGCACCGTTTTGGCCGTTTCGCTTTCCACATCGGCCCGATTGAAGGCGGTGATGGTATAGGAGTAAGTCTCCCCGTCGCCGATCTTCGTCATGCCCCGGTAATCGTCGGTGTAGCGGTTGACTTCCCGTCCTCGGAGTCTCTTGAGGAGGACGAACCGGCCCTCTGTATCCCGGGACCAGTACAGGTTGTAGCCTTCCACCTCAGGCGCCGGCGAGGGCTTCCAGGTCAGCTCCACCTTTTTCACCAGGCCGCCGGCCGCCCGGAAGTCCTCGGGCGTGGGCGGCTTGCCGATGGTCGTCGCAAATACGGGCAGGGAGGGGGAGGTTTCCAGGTCCGCGTCTTCGAAGGCCGTCACCCGGTAATAATAGCGCACCTTGTCACCCAGTCCTTCGGTGTCGCTGTACTCGATCCTTTTGTCGGGACCGGCCTGGGGTTCCACCCTTTTTATCTTGATGAAGTTCCCGTCCGGGGTGGTGCTCCGGTACACATAATAGCCCTTCACGTAAAACTGGTCGCTGGCGTTCCAGGACAGATCGATCTGGCGAACCATATCCCCCTTGGCCTTTAACCCCGTGACAATGGGGATGGCCGTCCCCTTCATGGGGCGGGAGAAATCGCTTTCCAGCCCCTTTTCATTATAGGCCGTCACCCGGTAGAAATAGTCCTCGCCGTCCGCGAGCCCCTTGTCCTGGTAGGGGACCTTGAAGAGCTTGTCCAGGGTTTCGTCCAGCCCCAGCCCCAGATCCGCCCCGAGGATGTTGGCGATTTCCCGATACGGGCCGGCTTCGACCTTGGCCCGGTAGAGCTTGTAGCCCTTGAGCTTGAGGGGGTCGTCGCTGGCCTGGGGTCCCGGCGCCCAGGTGAGGGCGATGCTCTTGATGTGGCTTTCCGTGGACAGGATCACCGGTGGATTGGGGGTCAGGGCGGTCTCGGCGGCGATCACCCGGGAATAGGCGCTGACCTGCCCCCGGTTGTCGAAGGAGCGCACCTTGTAATAGTAGGTCGTGTTCTTTTCCAGCCCTTCGTCCAGGTATTCCGTGGCGGTGATCCGGGCGATCTTGACATAGGGCCCCTTGGCATCCAGACTGCGGAAGATCTCGTAGCCCGTGACGGATTTTTCCGGGGCGTCCCAGGACAGGGAGACCCGGCGGTTTCCCGAGCGTTTCTCGATCCGCTCCGGGGACTTGAGATCGCCGGTCTCCCCTTCGTCCCGTTTGAGGAGGTGATCCCGGATCGCCTTCTGGATCTCGCCGCCCAGCTTCTGCACCTCCTGCGTGAGACCCGCGTCGCCCAGGGCGGCCACCCGGGCATGGTGGATGGAGCGTTTCCGTTCGATCTGGATGACGTTGCTCTTGATATGGATCACCGTGCCCCGCTTTTCCACGGTGCCCACCACGATGATGTTCAACCCGAGCTTGCTGCCGATGAGCACTACATTGTCCAGCTTGTCGTTCTGCTGAAGGTCGTTGAAGCTGAGGAAATTTTCCAGATCCTTGCGGTCCATGATGGCCAGGAGGGGATCGGCGGCCAGGGTGTTGATAAGCATATTGGTCACCGACGTACCGTAGCCGGAGGCCTCGATGTTGAGGGCGCCGAAATTGAAGACGGACACCTTGATCTGCTGCTGGGCCCCAAGCGGGGCCGGCGGTCCCGTGACGCCGAGCAGACAACCGATGAGGACGGCAATGAGGATCCTTTTCATGGGCGGGCTCCCTGCTTCACTTGTCCTGGATGAGCTTTTCAATCGCTTCCTGGGCATTGTTCGTCACGGGTGTGGAGATCCCCTTGAGCTTTTCGTCGTAAACGGCGTCGACATACTTCTCGATGGCCTGCTCGTAGTTGCGCCGCTTCTGGAGGATCTGCCCTTCCTTGAAATAAACCACCTCGAGACTCTGGTAATTCTTCAGGACGCTCTGCCCCATCTCCCCGACCTTCTGGTTCGTCAGTTCGTCGAGAACTTCCGTCTCCGTGGGGAGCTCCAGGGGATCCCGCTTGATGTTGGCCATGGCCACGCTGTCCGAGTAGGAGTCCTCCTTGACGGATTTGCCGGAGACGGTGTTGGTGAAGATGTTTTCCCCGGAGACCGTATCCACGAGCTTGTAGGAAATCTCCAGCAGCGAACTGACCCGGGCCGTGCCCTGGCGATAGGAAACGAACTGGTAGTTGCGCTTCTTCACCGTGCGGGGCGGGGCTTCTTTCATTTCCTCCTCCGTGGGGCGGGGGTGCATGATGAGCCAGGTCTGGTATTCCGGATTGGCCACGTCCTCTTCGTCCACGAGGACCTTCACCTGGGAGGTGCTGGGGTTGTCCGTGGTCTGGGCGGAATAATGGAGGACGTTGCCCATGATGAAGGTGTCGATGCCCCGCATCTTGCCTACCGTCTGGGCCGATTTGATGTCCACGATACCTGTCTGGCTGAGCTGCATCTCCCGGAGGATGGACTGGAGATTCTCCCGTTCGATGATCCGCAGATCGCCGCTGGCGTGTTTGTGGAGGAAAGTGATCAGCTTGTCGGCCACGATCTTGCCGGCGTCCTTGTTGTTGCTCGGGCTGCCGAAGTCGAAGACGGCGATGGATTTCCGGATGCGCCGGTTGATCCGGTCCCTGGTTTCCACCATTCTCTGAAAGAGGTCCGGGTAGTTGGGATTGAGGATTTCCAGTTTCTGCAGCCAGATCAGGGCGTTGCCCCAATGCTCCCGCTCGATGAAGCCCTGGGCCCGCTCCATGAGCTTGGTCTGGAGGTTCTTCGACAGGGCCTTGAACTGGATGTCGTTCTGGAAGGAGGGCTGATAGGACTTCACCAGCTCCAGCTTCTTCACCGCCATGGCGAGGAGCCCCTGATGGGTGAGCCGGCCGGCGTCGTCGAAATAAATCTTGGCGACCTTCGCCTTGAGCTCGGCCAGTTTCCCGGCCCGCTCCTGGTTGTCCGGCTGGTAGTCGGCGGCCTTTTCGAGGAGGGTGACGGCCCGTTGCCAGTTCTGGCTGCCGATGGCCTTGGCCGCCTCGGCGTCGTAATAGGCGGGATTGTCCCTGGATTTGGCCTCTTCGTACTTCCGGGCGACATCCATGTAGCCGGGATTGATGTCCAGGGCCGATTTGAAGGCCTGGGCGGCAAGCTGCCATTCATCCTGTCTGCCGAAGCCCACACCCTGCTGGTAATAGATCCGCGCCCCCTCCTGTTCCGCCCGGGAGAGGCGATTGGCCGCATCCTCGTAATTCGGATAGAGACTGTTCACCTGGCGGAGTTTGGCGACGGCCGCCGTCCAGTCTTCCTTGAGCATATCGCCGTCCGCCTGGGTGTAAAGCGTTTTGACCTGTTCCTGCTTGGATTTGATCTTTTCCTGCAGCCGTTTGTCGAAATCCTTCAGCTCCTGGTTGCTGGGATCCTGTTTCCGGGCCTGGGCGATTTCCCGGCCCAACTGTTCGAGGGTGGGAACATTGGCGTCGGGATTGCCGTCAAAGGCCTTTTTCACCTTCAGATAGCGGGCTTTCGCCGCTTGTTCCCGGGCCTGCTGAAGGGCCGTTTTGTAGTCGGCGTTTTCGGGATCCTCTTTCAGGGCCTGCTCGAAGTACCCCGCCGCCTCCTCCCAGCGGTTCTGTTTGACCATATCCTGCCCGATGGTGTACATCTCGCTCGGCGCGCAGGCGGTAAGCGCCGCCAGGAGCAGCGCCGCCGTCAATATCCGCAATATCTTTTTCTTACCCATAGCATCCCCCGCTGAATGTTAGTTATTGATTTATCGATTGCATCCCGACGTCGATCTTCCGCCGGAACCGGCCTAAAAACCCGCCGAGATGGTGTTTTGGGTCATTCCGGAAACATGGAGTTTTTTCCCCTTGAAGGTCAGCGCCGCCAGATCATCGGCCACGCCCCGGGTGTTTCCCCGGACGGTGAGATCCAGCTCCAGGCGCCCTTTGCGAAAAGAGCGCTGATAGATTTTCTTGAGCCCCTTGACCTGTTCGGACAGGAGTTCCTTGAAGCCGTTCGTATCGGCGTATGATTTTAACCCCGTCACGTAAAGCTTGACCGTCACGGTGCCGGTCGTCTCGGAGGACCAGCGCTCGATGATCTCTTCGTGCAGCGTCCGGGCGAGCTTGGTCGCCGCTTCGTCCGTGGCGCTTTTCAGCTCCCCCTTCTCGGTGCGGCTTCCCGAGGTGAGCAACTCCCCCGTGTCGCCGTTGAATACCCGTCCCGAGACGGTTATCTCATGGGTGGAAACCTCGATTTCGCCCATCTTGAAGGTCCGCATCCGCCCTTCCACCCGGGCGGCGACGATGATTTCCGCCCCGAAACGCTGGGCGAGGTCGGTGAGGGCTTTCGGATCCGTGCCCGTTTCCTCCGGGCCGGCCCGGTAATGGGAGGCGGAGGAATCGATCACCGGGTACCCCTGGCCGAGGAAATAACGGGACATCACCGCCTCGGCCTGGGAGTCCTTCTGATCGCGGCCGCTGAAGAACAGCATCAGCCGCGGTTTTTCCTTCCGGACCATGAGGAGCTTGACGGCCTCCATGCGATCCTGGAGCTTCCCCGTTCCCACGTCGGCTTCAATGACGACCTTGTAGGTGTCCCCCTCCCGCCCTTCGGAAAGGATCCGGTAGGAGTTGATGAACCCCCGGGATTCGGACAGGATCTGGTCCACCTTGACCTGGTAGTTCTCGATTTCGGAGAAACTGGTGATGAGGACGCCGATCTTTTCCTCCACGGCATTGCGCTGGGCGTTGTCGATGGCCTTGTCCCGGGCGATGTCGATGGCCTCGTTATGGATGCCCGCCATACCCACGGCCTTCACCTTGTCCTGACACAGCCCCGGCGCCGGCCGGAGCGCCGCCCAGAGAAGCAATCCTGCCCACAGGAGCACAAACAGAAGCTTCCCGGCGTTTCCGTCATGTGTTCCCCTGTCCAAGCGCGGCCTCCCCTGTCGCAGGATTTGGAAAGATTTTTAAAGAAATATAAATATTTTGGTTTTTTAAGTCAAGGTGATTTGCGAAAGTCCAGATGCCCCATGAATTCCTCCAGGGCCAGGGGCCAGAAACGGAGCGTTTTGCCCGTAGCGGCGGTGAATTTTGCCGTGCTCAGGACGCTGTAGGCCGGGCGCGGTGCCGGCAGGTGGAGCTCCTCCGTCTTGATGGGTGTCACGGAAACGGCGTCGAACCGGGCGTATGCCAGGATCTTGCGTGTGAATTCATACCAGCTGCACGAGCCCCGGTTGGTCACGTGAAAGATCCCCCGGTGACCCTGTTCCAGGAGGACCGCCGTCGCCCCGGCCAGATCGCGGCTGTAGGTGGGGGAGCCGATCTGGTCGTCCACGACGCGGAGGTTACGGTTATGCAGGGCCTTTTCCAGGATCGTCTTGACGAAGTTCTTTCCCACCGGTCCGTATAGCCAGGCGGTGCGAATGAGGAGATAATCTTCGCTAACCTCCCGGAGACAGGCCTCGCCGGCCGCCTTGGAGCGGGCGTAAACCCCCCGGGGGGCCGGGATGTCTTCTTCCGTGTACGGGGTGGTGCGGGTGCCGTCGAAGACATAGTCGGTGCTGAAATGGACGATTTTGATGCCCCGGTCCCGGCAGGCGGCGGCGATGTTTTCCACCCCGGCGGCGTTCACGGCGAAGCAGCGCCCCTCATCGCTTTCCGCGCCGTCGACGTTGGTGTAGGCGGCGGCGTTGATCACCACCTCCGGGGCGACGGCGGCGATGACCTCCCGACAGGAGGCGGCGGCGGTGATATCAAAGTCCTCGATGTCCCTGCCGGTGACGTCGTGCGCGGCCCGCAGGCGCTCCATCAGCGCCGTCCCCAGCATCCCCTTATGACCCAAAACAAGAATTTTCATAATACACTCTATTGCGTTTTCGTGATGAATCGTTCTTCCCCTGGCAGCATTTACCTTTCCCGGGGGAATATTTACCTTCACAGTGGCGGGGAAGGAAATAAGGACCGCCGGTGCGACGCTCTCCCCCGGGGTGCATGCCGTAGCCGGCTGTGCTTCCTTTCCTCAGTAAAAGACCTCTTTGAGGAACAACCCCTGGGGTGGCGCCGTCATTCCCGCCAAGTCTCGGTTACGGCCGGTGAGGATGGCCGTCATCTCCTCCGGGGGCCGCTTGCCCCGGCCGATCTCTACCAGGGTGCCTACAATGGTGCGGACCATATACCGCAAAAATCCGTCGGCCTCCACCTCAATTTCCAGAAAAGAGCCGGCGGTCGTCCCGGTGGGGGAGATTTCCAGCCGGAAAATTTCCCTGACAAAGGAAGCCGCTTCGGTGTGAACCGTACAAAAGGAGGTGAAATCATGCCGGCCCACGAGGTACGCCGCCGCCGTCCGCATCGCCGGGACATCCAGGGGGGCCGATACCGTCCAGGCGTAGCGGCGGAAAAGGGCGGTGCGGGTCATGCCGTTGTAGAGCCGGTATAGGTAGGTCTTGCGCCGGGCGTCGATCCGGGCGTGAAAGCCTGCCGGCGCGTCCGTCAGGGATTTCACGACGATGTCGTCGGGAAGGAGGCTGTTGATCCCCTTCAGAAGGTTCTCCGCAGGAATGGCGCTGGCGGTCCGGAAATGGGCGACCTGGCCCAGGGCGTGAACCCCGGCGTCGGTCCGTCCGGAACCGATGACCTTCACCCGTTCCCCCGTGATGACGGCGATGCGCTCCTCGAGGATCGCCTGCACGGAAAGGCCGTTCTTTTGCCGCTGCCATCCCCGGTATTCCGTGCCGTCATATTCCAGGATCAGCTTGATCGTCCGCATGCCGCTGCTGATTTCAACCAATCCAGTCGATATCGATCAGATGCGAGACCGCCCGGAACTCGGAATCGCCGGTGACGAGTGTCGCCGACAGGTTGACGGCACACGCCAGCGCAAAGCAGTCCGCATAAGAAAGGGAATATTGCGCTTTGAATTCTGCTGCTTGGAATACCAGGGAAGCGGAGATGGAAATCAGGTTAAACCCGATCTGATGGATACGACATAGAACGTCGATTTTCTTTTCATCGCCGAAGCGTCTTTTTGTCAAATAAATGATTTCGCCAAGATTTATCAGACACAAAAACCGCTCGTGCGCATTTTCCTGTGATTGTCGCAGGATTAGGGATACGGTTTCGGCTCCTCCTTCCCCCTGGAAAAACGCCAACAAGGCATGACTGTCAAAGAGATACCTGGGCATCAGCCGTTTCGGTCCCGTTTGCGATCCTCAAGTAATTCCGCAGCTAAAGAAGGTTGGGAGGGGAGGCATCCCCGGGCTTCGCCGATCGGATCCTCGGCCTGGGGCACCAGATAAATCAAGCGGCCATATTCAAACACCTGGAGTTTTTGTCCCGGTTTGATGGCATATTTTTTCCGGAGCGAAGCGGGGATGACAATCTGCCCCTTGTTGAGCACTTTCACGGATTCCATAACCAACCCCTCCCGATAATGGTTAAACATTTGTAGTCTTTTGTATAACTTTGTGTTGGTTGTGTCAACCAGTTTTCGGTTCCGGGGCAATACGGTATCGGAAGCTTATCCACCGCAGGCTTCCAGGGCGGCGATGCCGGGGAGGGTTTTGCCCTCCAGGAGCTCCAGGGAGGCCCCGCCGCCCGTGGAGATGTAGGTGATCTTGTCGCTCTCCCCCGTCTTGTGGACCGCCACGTCGGTGTCGCCCCCGCCGACGATGGTCATGGCGTAGGAATTGGCGATGCTGTGCACCATGGCCGCCGTCCCCCGCCCGAAGGCGTCGATCTCGAAGACCCCCATGGGGCCGTTCCAGACGATGGTCTTGGCGTTGGTCAGGGCCTCGGTGAAGAGGGTGATGGTGGCCGGGCCGATGTCCAGGCCCATCCAGTGGCTGTTCATCTCCTGGACGGGGACGATCTTCGTCTCCGCCTCGGCGCTCATCTTCTCCGCCATGACGCAGTCCACGGGGAGGTAGAATTTAACCCCCAACTCCCGGGCCGTCTGCATGACCTCCCGCGCCTTGGGCATCAGGTCCTCTTCCACGAGGGATTTCCCCACCTCGTAGCCCAGGGCCTTGAGGAACGTGAAGGCCATGCCGCCGCCGATGATCATCTTGTCCACCTTCCTGATGAGATTGACCAGGGCCTCCAGCTTGCCGGAAACCTTGGAGCCGCCGATGATGGCCACAAAGGGCCGGGCGGGCTTTTCCAGGCACTTCTGGAAGTAGTTTAGCTCCTTTTTCATCAGGAAGCCGCCGCCGCACTCCGGGACGAATTTCGTGATCGCCACGTTGGAGGCATGGGCCCGGTGGGCGTTGCCGAAGGCGTCGTCGATATAGACGTCGGCATAGGCGGCGAGCTGCCGGGCGAAACCGTCGTCGTTCTTCTCCTCCTCCGGATGGAAGCGGAGATTCTCCAGGAGGATGACGTCCCCGGGCTTCAAGGCCGCGACCAGCGCCGCCGTTTCCTCCCCGATGCAGTCCGGGGCCAGGGGGACCTCCTTCTGGAGCAGCCGGGACAGGCGCCGGGCCACGGGGGCCAGGCTCGCCTCGGGCTTCACCTTGCCTTTCGGGCGGCCTAGATGGGAGATGATGATAACCCTTGCCCCCTCGTCCAGGGCGTAGTTGATCGTCGGCAGGGTGGCCCGGATCCGGGTGTCGTCGGCGATGTGTCCGGAGCTGTCCAGGGGGACGTTGTAATCGAAGCGGAACAGGACCCTTTTGTTTTTCAGACTGATTTGGTCGATAAATTTCATTGATCCTCCTTGCATATTTTTGACAAACAGGCTATGATGCGTCCCGAAAAAAGTAAAAAGTTAATAAATTACAATACTTTACGTTTTAACCGCGGCCGGGTGTCCGGATTGTGCCGCGATGAGAGCCGCATTAGCAATCCCATAGGATACCTTGCGGCCAGCTTCTATACCCGAGATGACCTTCCCGGTCAAGGCGTAATCGAATTCAATGTACATAACGTACGAGAATAATTAGGAGATAAGGAGAGTGTAGGTTTATGGCGAAAGAACAAGGAAAAGGGATCACGGAAGAAAAGATCCGTGTATTCGAGGCCCGCAGGGAAGCCCTGAAGACCATGGGCGGTGAAAAATTGATCCAGAAGCAGCACGAACTGGGCAAGCTGACGGCCCGGGAGCGCCTGGCGATGTTTTATGATGAGGGGACCTTCCAGGAGGTCCAGTTGTTCGTGAAGCACCGTTCCGGTCTCTTCGGCCTGGACAAGAAACAGATCAATGCCGACGGCGTGATCGTCGGTTACGGCAAGGTCAACGGCCGGACCGTCTTTGCGGCGGCCCAGGACTTCACCAGCGCCGGAGGCAGCCTGGGGGAGATGCACGCCAAGAAGATCTGGAAGGTCATGGACATGGCCCTGGACGCCCGGAAACCCTTCGTGTCCCTCAACGACTCGGGCGGCGCCCGGATCCAGGAAGGCGTCCCGGCCCTGGACGGCTACGGCGGCATCTTCTACCGCAACACCATCGGCTCGGGGTACATCCCCCAGATCACCGCCATCATGGGACCCACGGCAGGGGGCGCCGTCTATTCCCCGGCCCTGACCGACTGGGTGTTCATGGTGAAGAAGAGTTCCTATATGTACATCACCGGTCCGGACGTCATCAAGGCGGTCATCGGCGAGGAGGTCACCCATGACGATCTGGGCGGCGCCGTGGCCCACGCCACCAAGAGCGGCGTCTGTCACTTCGCCACGGAGAACGACGAGGACTGCATCAACAAGGTGAAGATCCTCCTGTCCTACCTCCCCGACAGTTGCCACAGCCCCCTGCCCATCGCCCCCTGCACCGATTCCCCCGACCGGGAATGCCCCGAACTGGACAAGATCATCCCCGACCGGGCCACCCGGGGCTACGACATGAAGCAGGTGGTCATGGCCGTGGCGGACAACAACGAGATCTTCGAACCCCATGAAATGTGGGCGAAAAACATCCTCGTGGCCTTCATCCGCATCATGGGCCGGCCCGTGGGCGTCATCGCCAACAATCCCAAATTCGGCGCCGGCGTCCTGGACGTCAACGCCTCCGACAAGGCCTCGCGGTTCATCCGCTTCTGTGACGCCTTCAACATCCCCCTGCTCACCTTCTCCGATGTTCCCGGCTACATGCCCGGCACGAACCAGGAGTGGTCCGGGATCATCAGCCACGGGGCGAAGCTCCTCCACGCCTATTCCGAAGCCACGGTGCCGAAGATCACCGTCGTCACCCGGAAGGACTACGGCGGCGCCTACATCGGCATGTGCAGCAAGTACCTGGGGGCCGACTACGTCATGGCCTGGCCGTCGGCGGAAATCGCCGTCATGGGCGCCGAGGGGGCGTGCAACATCATCTACCGCCGGGAGATCAACGAGGCCGCCGATCCCGCCGCCAAGCGGGCGGAGCTGGTCGCCGCCTACGAGGAGCAGTTCAACAACCCGTACTTCGCCGCCTCCATGGGGATCATCGAAGAGATCATCGCCCCCCGGGAGACCCGGAAACGCGTGGTCGCCCTCCTCGACGCCTTCCAGGACAAGGCCCAGGTCCGGCCGCCGAAGAAGCACAACAACATCCCCCTGTAAGCGTTTGTTTACCGGGGATCGGTAGCGGCGATAAGAAATTCCGGCCGCGATCGGAAAACATGGGGGTTGTCCTCCCGTCAGGGAAGACAGCCCCCTTTATTTGGCGTGGAAAAGTCCTCAGCCTCCTATAGGAACTTCGGCGGCAGGGCGGGGCCGCCGGCGAGGCCGAAGCCGGGCAGAACGATAAGGGTGGAGGTGCCGTGGGCCACCACCCGGCCCCGGGCATCGTTCACCGTCGCCTCGGCGAGACCCAGGGTCTTGCCGAGCTTGATCCGCCGTCCCGTCGCCGTCAGCCGGCCGGCCTGGACCGGGGCCAGATAGTTTACCTTCAGCTCCACCGTCGTGATCCCCGTTCCCTCCTCCAGCTCGCCGAAGGCGGACCAGAAGGCCGCCGTGTCGATGACGGCGGCATAGACACCGCCGTGGACGTACCCGAAGGCCTGGAGATGTTCCGCCTGCACCTCCAGGTCCACAACGGCAACACCCCTGTTCAGCTCCCGGATGCACATGGAAAGATGGCGGAAGAAGGGGCTGGCGCTCACCGTCTTCCGGATGGCCTCCACATAGGCTGGATTGAGTTTCTTCACGATTCCCTCCGTATGTTGTCCTTCCCGGCAAGGGGCTGCCCGGGGTGAGGACGGCCGTTCCCCTGCTCCGGCCGGCCGGTTTTCCCCGGAGCGTTCTCTTGGTCTCCCCCGCTGAGGGCGCGGAAGGAAACCCCTTTTCCCGCGGCCGTCATTTTTCGACGATCCGGATTTCAAATAGGAGCGGCCAGTACTTGCCCGTGACGAAGAAACGGTCCTGCGCCGCATCGTAGGCGATGCCGTTGAGGACATCCACGCCCCGGCGGGCGGCGGGGGGGAGGAGCCCGGTGAGGTCGAGCCAGCCCCGGACCCGTCCCGTCCGGGGGTCGATGATCACTACGACATCCGTGGGCCAGACATTGGCCCAGATCATACCCCGCACGTATTCCAGCTCGTTGAGTCCCGCCACGGCGACGCCGCGCTCGTCCCGGACCGTGATGCGTCCCTGCTCCCGGAAGGCGGCGGGATCGTAAAAACGCAGGGTTTCGCTCCCGTCGCTGACGATGAACCGCTTTCCGTCGTGGGTGATGCCCCAGCCTTCGTGGTCGTAGCGAAAACCGCCGCGGGAACGGAACGTCTCCCGATCGTAGATGAACCCCTGTCGCGACCGCCAGGTAAGCTGATAGATCCGGTCTTTCCAGAGGGTGATCCCTTCGCCGAAATACCGGCTTTCCAGGCGGTGTTCCTGCAATACCCGCCCGGTATGCAGCTCCAGCCGCCGCAGGGAAGAGCCGCCCTCCCGGCCCGTCCCCTCGTAGAGCCGGCCGCCGGCGTAGGCCAGCCCCTGGGTGAAGGCCCGGGGGTCATGGGGGTAGGTGCGGACGACCCGGTAGCCGTAGATGACGGTGCGGCCGGGGGGGGAGGCGTCCCCGGGAGGGGCGGTCACGGCGGCGTGCGCCATGGTTGTCGTGCCGCCGCCGGCGGCCGCCGGCACCCCTTGCCGGCCCGCGTCCCGGGCGAGAGCAACGACCGGCCCCCTGTCGGAAGGCGGCCGTTCCCCGCCGGGGGGAAGGACGGCCCCGGTGCCGAAAATCACGGCCGCCAGGAATATGATCAGAGACGATTTCTTTCGCCGGGACATGTATTTGCTATCTGCCGGCCGCAACCCTTGGGGATGGGGGAAAGGCCGTTTGCTCTTGCGGGTGGATCGTCTGCCGGCCGCCGGTGTCTGCCGAAATGGAAAACGACACGACACGCCGCCGGCGTTGTTGCCGGTATCGCCTCTTCCCGGCTTGTGCTTTCCCTTTTTTTGTGTTAGGGAAACTGCGATGAAAGTAATCACCAACGAAACCACCCCGTGCCAACACTGCGGCGCCCTGCCTGCGGTCATCCATTGCGACGGCTGCCAGGCGCCTTTGTGCGTCTCCTGCCGGACCTTTGATCTCTGGGGTTACGGATGCGGTCATGTGGACACCAAGGCCTTTTGCCATCGCTGTCTCCGCGATCCCGCCGTCAATCCCTACAGCGGTTTCCCGAGCGAGTAACGCCGCCGGTCCCATGGTGACGTCGGCGCGACCAGGAAAGCGAGGCGGATCATGAGTTCTCTTTGCGGCGTCTGCGGCCGTGACCGGACCTTTACCATTTGCGCTGATTGCCGGGTTGCCATCTGTGAAAGCTGCTCCCGTTTCGAGCTCCTTGCCGAAGGTTGCGGCACCGTGGTGCCCGTCTATTTCTGCCCCTCCTGCGTGAACAATCCCCTGGCCAATCCCAATGCCGTCTTCTGGCAGATGAAGGAAGAAAAAGGTTCCTGACCGGCGTCCGGTCCTCCGCTTCTCCTTCCGGAGGCGCGACATTGGCAATATGGCGGCGCTATGGAGCGACCGTCTTTTTTACTTCTCGATGACCACCAGCCACGGCTTGCCGGTCATTACTCGTCGGCAGGGATTCCCCCCGACAGCTCCCCACGCCGCAGTTCCCATAAAGGTTATTCCTCGTAGGGCAGGGATTCCCGGATCGGGGCGGGGATCCGGCCGTAGCGCCCCTCGAACTCCTCCAGGAAGGCCCGCCGGCCGGAGAAGAAATCCGCCACCCGCCGCCGCGTCAACTCCTTGTCCGTAAAGAGGCGATGGGCGTTCATCTGGTCCAGATTGGCCCGGTCGCACTTGATGGGATACCGGTAGCCGAGGCAGTCCCCGTCCCGGCTGAACCGCAGTTGGGTCCGCACCAGGTCGTTGTAGGCCGCCAGGGACTGGCGCAGGGTCACCTTCAGCTCTTCCGGGCCGATATGCCCCGTGTTGGCCAGATAGCAGTGGATGCCGTTCTTCTTCACGATGTCGTAGAAGATCAGGGCGTGCTCCAGGCGGTCCCCGGCGAGGAAGGGGTCCAGGAAGACGACGCGCTTGAACTTCCCCGCCTCTTCGGGATTGCCCCCGGTGCTCTCGATGGATTCGCCGTAGATGAACTGCATCGTTGCCTGTTCGGGGGTGAGGCGGCTGATGACGTTGGCTAGGGGGTTGCGGGTGAGCATGATGATGTAGTGGACCTTGTCCGCCCGGAGGCCCGGCGCGGCGATCTCCAGGTGTTCCCGGGTGACCACGGCCCGGGCGTTTCCCGTCTTCGTTATGTCCCGGAAATCGGGGATATAGGGATACTTCGTCACCGCGACGTTCTCCAGGAAGGCGTCTTTCGATTCCGCCGCCCGGAGGATCTCCGGCTGGCTCTCGTCGAGGCCCTCGGTCTTCACGTAGAGGCCGCCGATCTCGAAGGCGGCGTAGCTGCCGTCGAAGGCCAGGGTCCCGCCGTCGTCGCCGATCATCTCCGAGGATTCCTTGGGCAGCTTGGCGAACTTCCGGCAGAGGGTCGTCGTCTTTCCCGTAGCCGTGAGTCCCGAGACGGCGGTGACGATCTCCTTGAGCTCCGGGCGCTCCGTCTCGGGGTCATAGACCCACAGCCAATCCCGCCGGGCGCCGGTGTGGAGGAAGATCCCCGTCCGGTCGATGGCCTTGACCCGCCAGTCCTCGAACTGGAAGACCCCTTTTTTCCCTTCGCCCAGATAGATGGTGTTCCGGCAGATCTTGACCTGCTCCCCCCGGCGGTTCCCCATCCAGAGGCGGACGGTGATGTCCTTGTCCACGAGCTTTTTCTTCTTGTTGAACTCGAAGGCCTCGTCGGTGAAGTAGATGATCGTATAGGTCGGCTCCTCCACAATCCGGGGCTCCGGATGGTCGAAGAGGAGCTTCAGGCCGTAGGCGAGCTGGGCGTACGGTTCGGGGATGAGGAAACGGGCGGTGACGCCGTCGGCGCCGTCGCCGATGATCGTGTCCAGGGCGATGATCCGCTCCCGGCTCAGGACCGCCGCGGCCTGCGCCGCCAGGGCTTCCTCCGCCTCCCCGAAAGGGTGGTCGATGCTGTTGCGGGTGTGGGGGGCGGAGCGGGACATGGGCTCCGAATCCGCCGCAACGGAGCCGAACTGGGTCTGGATCACCCCCTCCTGGCGGAGGGCGAGCTGCTTTAGTTCCTCCAGGGAACGGCCGGCGATCAGGCGCCGGGACTGACGGGCCTCTTCGTATATCTGCCGGGCGACACGCGGGAATGCCTCCATAACTCAACCCTCCTTCCGTTACGATGATTATATAGGGCCTGGGCAACGGTGTGTCAAGGTAAAGAAGGACAGGTAAAGAAGGCCCGGTTTGCGATGGTGAACCCCCCTTGCCTGCCGCGAAAATAAGAGAAACGTCCCCGTTTTCGCTCTGCTCTCGAAAGGAAGCAGCCTGGGCATGATATAAAACACCGGCAAGGCGGTCTATCCCGGGAAGGGGGAACGAATTTGCCGTGCCCGGGGATGTATTTCCCCTTGAGCTTTTGCCTGCCTTCTGTTAGGAATTACCGGTCATTAGCGATGTCGCCTCCGTAACGCGCCACCCCTGCCGCCGCGGCGGCGCTTTCTCGGAACGGGTACGCGGGCCGCATCCCCGGCAGTCACGCCGCCCCCTCCCGTGCCGGGGAAGGTCGGGGTGCGGGGAGGGGCCGACGGGGGCTTGGTTTCCTGCCCATACGCCACGGGAGGGTCTTATGGAAAAAAAACATCGGTTTTCCCTCTGGTATGTCCTTATCGGGATCTGGCTGGTCCTCATCATCCAGAGCTACCTCGCCGCCCTTTTTGCCGTTCAGGTCATCCCCTACAGTCAGTTTCTCACCCTCCTGAAGAACGGCCGGATCACCGAAATCGCCATTACGGCCAACCAGATCCAGGGGAAGATGAAGGTGGACGACAAATCAGGGGAACTCAAGACCTTCCGGACGATCCGGGTGGATCAGGAGCTCTCGACGATGCTCACCCAGTATCCCGTGGTCTTCAAGGGGGAGATCGAATCCACCTTCCTCCGGGACCTCCTGTCCTGGGTGCTGCCCATCGTGCTGTTCATCGGCATCTGGTATTTCATCATGAAGCGCTTCAGCAGCCAGCAGGCGGGCTTTCTGAGTCTCGGGAAGAACAAGGCCAAGATCTACATGGAAGATGAACTCAACATCCGCTTCAAGGATGTCGCCGGCGTGGACGAGGCGGAGCAGGAGCTGGCGGAGGTCATCGATTTTCTCAAGAATCCCAAGAAATTCACCGATCTGGGGAGCAAGATCCCCAAGGGCATCCTCCTGGTCGGCCCCCCGGGGACGGGCAAGACCCTCCTGGCCAAGGCCGTGGCCGGGGAGAGCGGCGTCCCCTTCTTCTCCATGAGCGGCTCGGAATTTGTGGAGATGTTCGTGGGCATGGGGGCGGCCCGGGTCCGGGATCTCTTCGAGCAGGCCAAGCAGAAGGCCCCGTGCATCATCTTCATCGACGAGCTCGACGCCCTGGGGAAGGCCCGGGGGTTCAGCCCCACCGGGGGTCATGACGAGCGGGAGCAGACCTTGAATCAGCTGCTGGTGGAGATGGACGGCTTTGACCCCAAGGTGGGGGTCATCCTGCTGGCGGCGACGAACCGGCCGGAGATCCTCGATCCCGCCCTCCTGCGCGCCGGGCGCTTCGACCGCCACATCCTCGTGGATCGCCCCGACAAGAAGGGCCGCGAAGACATCCTGAAGGTCCATCTCCGGAAGATAAAGGTCGGCGCCGACATCGACGTCGGGGTCCTGGCGGGGATGACGCCGGGGATGGTGGGGGCGGACCTGGCGAACCTCGTCAACGAGGCGGCCCTGCTGGCCGTCCGCCACGGCAAGGACGTGGTGGAGATGAAGGAGTTCGAGGAGGCGGTGGAGCGTATCATCGCCGGGCTGGAGAAGAAGAACCGTCTCATCAACGAGGACGAGCGGCGGATCGTGGCCTATCACGAGATGGGCCATGCCCTGGTGGCCCTCTCCCTGCCCGGCACCGATCCGGTCCAGAAGATCTCCATCATCCCCCGGGGCATCGCCGCCTTGGGCTACACCATGCAGGTCCCCACGGAGGACCGGTTCCTCATGCGCAAGACGGAGCTCCTCAACAAGATCGCCTCCCTCCTCGGAGGCCGGGCGGCGGAAGAGCTCGTCTTCGGCGACATCTCCACGGGGGCCCACAACGACCTTTCCCGGGCCACGGACATCGCCAAGAGCATGGTCAAGGAGTACGGCATGAGCGAAACGCTGGGCCAGGTCTATCTCGCCCATGACCAGCGCCAGCGCTTCCTCGACACCGGCGTCCGGGACGGCGGCGACTACAGCCCCGAGACGGCCCGGAGCATCGACGCGGAGATCAAGGGCATCATCGACCGGCAGTATGCCGTGGCCCTGAATATCCTCCGGGAGAAGGGGGAGGCCCTCCACCGCGGCGCCGCCCTCCTGCTGGAGAAGGAGAAACTCGACGGCGCAGAGATCAAGGCGCTGTTGTAATGAAGGGACCTGTCGGGGGTGAATGGTGGACGGTGAAGGGTGAATGGTGGATGGTTAGAGATTGGTGGTGAGTAGCGATGCCGGCCCACTTTTCCCAGAAAACCCTCAGCATCGCCCGGGCCCTCATCGAATCGGTCCATGACGGGATGTACATCGCCGATCACGAGGGCTATTACATCATGGCCAACGAGGCCTTCGAGCGCATCACGGGGATCAACCGCCAGGAGATGGTGGGGCGTCATACCCAGTACATGATCGACAACAACTGGGTGCCCATCGCGGTGAATCTCGAGGTCATCAAGGATTTCCAGTCCCGGAGCCGCATCGTCCGGTATCCCAGCGGCCGGCAGCTCCTCGTCACGGCGGCCATGCTCTGGCGGGACAACGGCAACCCCGCCGCCGTGGTCAGCACCCTCCGGGACCTCACCGAGCTTAACCGGATCAACGAGGAACTGAAGAATTCCCAGGTGATGATCGAGCGCTTCAAGAAGCGGATCGAATACCTCGAGGAAACCCTGGGGAGCACGAACCGGTTTTTCGTCGGCCAGAGCACGGAATTCCGCCGCACCCTTTCCCTGGCCCGGAAGGTCGCCGGCTCCGATGCCACGATCCTCATCACCGGGCCTTCGGGTGTCGGCAAGGACGTCCTGGCCCAGTTCATCCACTACCAGAGTCTCCGGAAGAATACCGGCTCCTTCGTGAAGGTGGACTGCGCCTCCCTGCCGGCCAACCTTCTGGAATCGGAACTCTTCGGTTACGACAAGGGGGCCTTCACCGACGCCCGGACCCAGGGCAAGCAGGGGATGTTCGAGCTGGCCAACGGCGGCACCCTCTTTCTCGACGAGATCGGCGAATTTCCCTTCGAGCTCCAGGCCAAGCTTCTCAACGTCCTCCAGGACCGGCAGATCAAGCACCTGGGGGGACTGGCGCCGATCCCCGTGGATGTGCGGATCATCGCCGCCACGAACATGAACCTCGAACAGATGGTCCGGGAGCGCAAATTCCGGGAGGATCTCTACTACCGACTGAACGTCATCCCCATCTTCCTCCCGCCCCTCCGGGAGCGCCGGGAGGACATCCTCCCCATGCTCAAGCACTTCCTCAAGGTCTATAACCAGAACTACAACACCAACAAGAACCTCTCCATCGAGGCCCTGAACGCCCTGCTGAACTACGACTGGCCGGGGAATGTGCGGGAGGTCCGCAACACCATCGAACGGATGGTCGTCATCAGCACCGACGACATCATCACCCATCACGACCTCCCCGGGGAGATCCGGAAGGCCTATCGCCGCGACGGGGGGTCCCTGAACGGCGTCCCGCCCGTTTCCCTCCCTGCCGCAGGTCCCTTGAAGGACGCCATGGCGGCGCTGGAAAGGGATCTGATCCGGGAGGCCCTGAAATCCTCCGCCACCCTCGCCGAGGCCGCCCGCCGCCTCCAAATCGACCTTTCCACCCTCACCAGGAAGAAGAGGAAGTACGGCCTGACTTAAACAGAAAAAGGGGGTCAGGTCTTTATTTTTAGCGTTTTTCGTGTAAGCGTCAGATGAACTAATCTTTTCAATTTGAAACAAATGCCATGATGAGTTCACCAGACGGTTACGGCTATCATGCACCTTATTCCTCTATCCCGTTTCTGGGGAGTATTACAGCCACAACCTGGTCCCAGCGACTGAACCCCTTGGCCCCGCGTTCAGCCTGGGTCGCATAAAACGTTTCAAAGAACTCGCGCCGCGAAAAAAAATGTAGAATTTGGCCGAAAAATGCTGTTAAATCTGTTCATCAGGGGTGCCTCCTTTTCGGGTGTTTGTTTTCTTGTGGCAAAGAAACTCTACCTGATTGTGTGCACCCTCTTCAATTTAAAATCTATTTTGGACGGATATGATTGAAGATAAGGTCAAAACCTATGAATAGAGTGCGACAAATATTGGTGTTCCTAATGGTACTGATGCTGTCCGGCTGGTCGAGCACAGGGGTTATGGCACAGCAGACGGGCCAATGGGTCAGCCTGGGACCGGCACCCAGCCGGATGAGCGTTTTAAACAACTGGGCGAACGTAGAGGGTATGACAAAGGACGGCAATCCCTGTGTGGGCGCAATGAATATCGTTCTGGAAGATCCCGCTCACGCCGGCGTCCTGTATGTGGGAACGGCCAACGGGGGTGTCTGGAAAAGCGTCAATGGCGGTTCCTCTTGGACGCCGCTAACAGATCGCCTCTCGTCCCTGTCAATCGGCGGCATGACCTTCGACCGCTCCAATCCGTCAAATCTTTATATTGGTTTCGGAAAACAGAGCAACTACTCCGAAAGCGGCGGGCCGCTCAATTCCATCAAGCTTTCCACCGATGGGGGAACCACCTGGACATCACCCGATACAAATAACGTCCTGGTGGGCCGTGATGTCACCCGTATGCTGGCCGACGGGAACAACATCCTGGTGGGCATCAAGAACCCCGGCAAAGACGAGAGGGGGTTCTACAGAGAAACAGGACTCTACCGAACCACGAACGGCGGCGCGGATTTCGCGATGGTGAAGACCGCCAGCGGCCTGGCGGCGGGAATCGTGGACGACTTGAAGTACGACCCGGGTTACAACGGAACATCCAATCGTTCTGTTTACGCCGCCGTTCGGAACAGCGATGCCTCCGCCGGTGTTTACAAGAGCGACGACAGCGGCGCTACTTGGAAACGCCTGTCCACGATTCCCACGGCGGGAGCTGCCACCGAGAGAATCCTTTTGTCCACAACGGGCAACGTCATCGCGGCCATGGTGGTCAACGGCACAGAAGCAGCCGCCACCACGATTTATCGGTCCATCGATGGCGGCGCCACCTGGACGAGCATGGCGCAGCCGGTGACCCAGGATTACGATCCGGTAAACAAACTGAATCAGCAGGGTCTCTTCCCCGGAGGTCAATACAATAATG
>Ga0208197_1000417_pt1 | contig 55220 bp, 47 predicted proteins | sample AD_JPNNA4_MetaG_FD_184444 | JGI IMG/M metagenome (GOLD analysis project Ga0208197, IMG submission 184444) | Active sludge microbial communities of municipal wastewater-treating anaerobic digesters from Japan - AD_JPNNA4_MetaG (SPAdes) (version 2) | ecosystem: Engineered > Bioreactor > Anaerobic...
TTCGACCGGGAACCCACCGAGACGACACCGCCCTTCGAGGTCGTCACCGGCGGCAGCGCCCGGTGGAAATGGGTCGGGTGGGTGGCCCTGCTGCTGCTGGTGGCCGGCGGCGTGCTGCTGGTGCTGCGGTTCTTCCATGGACAGTCGTGATCCCGGGGCGGTCCCTGCCGCCTCTCGCCCGGTCCCGGTCGAGACCGAGGTCAAGATGGCGATTCAGGGCCGGGAGGACCTGCTGCGGCTCCTGGCCGTGCTGCCCCCCCCGCGGCGCTGGGGGATGCAACTGAACTGCTACCTGGACACTCCCGAGGGGGACTTCGCCGCCCGGGGCGCGAGCCTCCGGGTGCGCGTGACTCCGGATCACGCCCGCCTCACCTGGAAGGTCCGCCGGGATCAGCGCCATGGCACCTTTCGGGCCGAGGAGATCGAGATCCCGGTCCCTCGGGACCGGGCGGTCCGGTGGGTCCGATGCCAGGAGGATCTGGACCTCCGGGCATTTCCGGAGTTCGGACCGGTCCGGGAACTTGCCGGGGCGCGACCCCTGCGGGTGACCCTCTGGTCCCTGACCCGCCGTGCCATCTGCGACACCCCGTTCCACGTGACCATCGAGGTGGACGAGACGGTCTTCCCGGACGGGTTCCGGGACTACGAGGTCGAGGCGGAGCACGACGACCCGGGCCTGGCCCGGCAGGCCATCGCTCATTACGGGCGCCTGGCGGGGGTCCGCCTGCGGCCCCAGCGACAGACGAAGCATGCCCGGGCCTTCCGCCACCGTGGCCCGAGGGACTTCCCGATCCCGGAAGGGGACCCGGCGGGTTGCATGCCGGCGGGCTGGGAGTCGCCCGAGGGCTGGGTGGTGCCCGGGACGGACCGGGGGCCCGAGGGAGCCGCAGGGGACTGATGGGTAACACGGGGAACGGCACGGGGAGCGGGATTCCGGCCCGATGCTGGGCCCCGTGGGTTCCGCCCCTGGCGGTGATCCTGCCGGGCCTGGCCTACCTGCCCGGGAGCGTCCAGTGGCTCGATGCCCCGGAGTTCCTGGCGGCCGGCTGGGCCCTGGGCCTGCCCCATCCCCCGGGTCACCCCTCGTTCCTGCTGGCCCTCCGGTCGGTGCTGGGGCTGCCCCTGGGGAGCATCGCCTTTCGGGGGAACCTGGTCTCGTTGCTGTTCGGGGCGCTGTCGGCGGCCCTGGTCTCGCTGCTGGGCCGGGACGCGGCCCGACGGGCCGGGGCAGGGGAGGGGGAGGCGGCCCTCGGGGGGATGATCGGGGGACTGGTCTTCGCCCTGGGCGGGTCGTCGATGCTTCAGGCCCTGTCGCTGGAGGTCTACACGGCCTCCTGCGCCGCCACGCTGGCGGCCCTCTGGGTGCTGGGGCGATCCCCCGGGGATGTCCGGGCCTGGACCGCCTCGGCCGTGATCGTCGCCCTGGGCCTGGGGAACCACCACCTGCTCGTGCTGCTGGCCTTCCCGGCCTTCTTCGTGGCCCTGGGCCCGATCCAGTCGTGGCGGCGCCTCCGGGTCCCGGTCATCGTGGGGACCCTCGTGCTCGTGGGTGTCCACGGCTATCTCCTGGTCCGGGGTGTCCGGTCGGCCTGGCCCGCCTGGACCGCGACCTCTTCCTGGGACGGCATCCTCTGGTATGTCTCGGCGAAGGTCTTCGCCGGGTCCCTGGGAGGATACGAGGCGGCCCACGCCACCTGGCACGGGAATGCGGCCCTCGCCCTGGGCCTCTGGATGGACGCCCTCTCGCCGCCCAACCTGCTGGTGGCCGCCCTCGGGGCCTGGGGCCTCTTCCGATGGGGGGCCCGCCGTCCCGTGCTGGTCCTGGTCCTCCTGGTGCTGGGGAACCTGCCCTCCAAGGTGGCGATGGGCATCCTGGACCCCTCGAACGCCGACGACCACGGCTATTTCCTGCCCGCCATCGCGGGACTGGCGGCCCTGGCCGGGGGAGGTCTGGGGGCCCTCCTGGGGAGGATCCGGGCCTCCCGTGGACCCCGGTGGACAGGGGCCCTGGCGGTGACGGCAATCCTGTGTCCCCTGGCGGCCTGGTGGACCTCGGGGCATCGGGAGGCCCTGGCCCGGGAGGTCGCCGGGGAGGACCTCCGGGAGGTGACCGAGGCCATCTGGCGCGACCTGCCGCCCCGGTCGGTCTGGATGCCGTCCCACTACCCGGTTCACTTCGGGATGATGGCCTCCCAGGTCGTCGAGGGAGCCCGACCCGATGTGACGCAGGTGCAGCAGAGCCTCTACTCCCGGGCCCGGGGAGGCGGATGGTATGCCTCCGAGGTGGCCCGCCGGGACCGGTCCCTGGCGCCCCTCTGCTCGGCCTTCCTGCTGGAGGGGGTGATCCGGTGGGACCTCGTCCGGGACCTGGCCATGGAGAGGCCCGTGCGGATCCAGGCCTCCGACGACCTCTCGGTCCCCCTGCAGGACGTCTCCTTCGAGGGGTGGTCCTTCCAGGTGCTGCCGGTGGCCGATTCCCGGCCCCTGGAACAGCGGGTCCGGGATCACCTCGCGGTGATCGAGGGCCTTGCCCTGGGAGGGCCGACCCTCGGCGTGGAGACGCGCCGGGTGATCCTGCGCCATCTGGCCACCTCGGCCGGGTGGCTGGCGGGCCAGGGGGCCCTGGGAGCCGCGAGACAACTGCTGGACCTCGCCCTCACGATGGCGCCCCGGGACCGGATGCTCCGGGCGATTCGGGCCTCCCTCGGGGGATGACGGCTCCTTGCCCCTGGCGGTTTCCTGGCGGGATACTGCCATCGGTCGGCCTGTCCTGGAGGCGGTCGTGGACCGGGAGATCGACGCCTTCCTCTTCCACCTGGAGGTCCAGCGGGGGCTTGCTCCGAACAGTCGGGCCGCCTATGCCCGGGTCCTGTCCGCCTGGACGACCTTCCTGGCCTCCCGGAACCAGGAGGGGATCGCCCTTTCGCAGGTCCGTTCTGCCGACATCGAGGACTTCCTCGCCCACCGGAGGGCCCAGGGGATTGCTCCCCGGAGCCTCGCCCAGGCGGTGGTGGTGCTGCGCCAGTGGTTCCGCTGGGGAATGGAGTCGGGCGTGGTGTCGGTGAACCCGATGGCGGACATCGAGATCCCCCGCTACACCTCCCGGCTGCCGGTGGTGCTGAACCAGGCCGACATGGAGGCGCTCCTGGAGGCCCCCTCCCTGGAGAGTCCCCAGGGGATTCGGGACCGGGCGATCCTGGAACTCCTCTACGGGTCGGGACTGCGGATCAGCGAGGCCCTGGGGCTGGAGGTCGGCGACGTCCAGCTTGCCTCGGACTTCGTGCGGGTTCGGGGCAAGGGCAACAAGGAGCGCCTCGTCCCCATCTCGGAACCGTGCCGGGAGGCCCTGGAGACCTGGCTCCGGGACGTGCGTCCGGCCTGGCTGGACCTGTGGCGACGCCGGGCGCGGGGACGGCGTCCCCTCCGGGATCCGCTGTTCCTCACTGCGCGGGGCACCGTGCTGACCCGCCAGGGGTTCTACCGGAATCTCCGGAACTACGGCATCCAGGGGGGCATCGTGAAGCGCCTGTCCCCGCACAAGTTGCGCCACTCCTTCGCGACCCACCTGCTGGAGGGCGGCGCTGACCTCCGGAGCGTCCAGGAGATGCTCGGGCACGCCGACATCGGGACCACCGAGATCTACACCCACGTCAGTCGTGGTCACCTGCAGCAGGTGTATCGAAAGACCCATCCCCGCGCTTGATCCCCCGGGCACTTTCCGGTAGGTTTGCGCCGTCCTTCCCGGTGCTGTGCAGATGGAAGACGGAAACAACCCCTCCTACCAGCAGGCCGTCTGGTCCTTCCACCACCGGCTCGCGAACCTGATGACTGCCAACCTCGAGATCCTCATGCGCCTGCGACGCGTTCCGGACCTGCCCGCCCAGGCCCGACTCCTGATGGAGGACCTCCAACGCCAGACCGACGCGATCGTGGACGAGATCCAGGACTTCCAGCGCCAGCACGAGAACCGCCCCGCACCGGTCACCACGAGCCGGGGCAAGGTGCTGCTGGTCGAGGACCAGACCGTCCTGCTGAAACTGGAGTCCGAGGTCCTGGGCCGGGACTACGAGGTCGAGACGGCCCAGACGGTGGAGCAGGCCGTGCAACTCCTGCTGGAGGGAACCTACGACGTCATCTGCCTGGACGTCTCCCTGGGGGGGGACCACGGGGGGCGATCGATCTTCGAGATGCTCCAGGAGACCCGACCGGAACTGACGGAACGGGTCTTCTTCGTCACGGGGGGCGTCGTGGACCCGGGCATCCAGGACTTCCTGCAGCGGACCGGCCGCCCGGTGCTGATCAAGCCCTTCACGATGAACGTGCTCCGGGAGGTCGTGGCCCGGGTCCGGGGATGACCCGGGCCTCCGGCCGCCGTCACTTCTTCTGGAAGATCGACAGCAGGTCCACCGGGATGGGGAAGACCACCGTGGTGTTCTTCTCGGTCCCGATCTCGGTCAGGGTCTGGAGGTAGCGCAACTGCACCGCCACGGGTTCCTTGGCCAGGATCACCGATGCCTCCGAGAGTTTCTGGGATGCCTGGAGTTCCCCCTCGGCGTGGATGATCTTCGCCCGCTTCTCCCGCTCGGCCTCGGCCTGCTTCGCCAGGGCGCGGCGCATCTCCTCCGGGAGGTCCACCTGCTTCATCTCCACCAGCGACACCTTGATGCCCCAGGCGTCGGTGTGCCGATCCAGGATCTCCTGGAGCCGCTGGTTCAGTTTCTCGCGCTGGCTCAGCAACTCGTCCAGGTCCACCTCGCCCAGGACCGATCGCAGGGTCGTCTGGGCCAACTGGGATGTCGCGTAGAGGTAGTTCTCGACCTCGGTGATCGCCCGGGCCGCGTCCACCACCCGGAAATAGGCCACCGCGTTGACCCGGGTCGTCACGTTGTCCCGGGTCACGATGTCCTGGGGCGGCACGTCCATCGTGATGGTCCGGAGGTCCACCTTGATCAACCGGTCGATGGGCCAGAAGATGAAGATCAGCCCCGGCCCCTTCGGGCGATCCAGCAGTCGTCCCAGCCGGAAGACGACGCCCCGCTCGTACTCGCGCAGGATGTGGACCGCGCTGAACAGGTAGATCACCACCAGCCCGATCACCACGGCCACTCCGTTCCCCAGCACCAGGCTCACCAGGTCCATCGTCACCTCCTCGGAGGTCCCGCCAGGAACCTCCCGCCGTCAGGCCTTCCTCGACTCCGGATCCAGGGGCTCCACGCGGATCGTCAGCCCCTCCATGCCCACGCAGCGGACCCGCGTCCCCGGAGCCAGCGACATCGGGGACACGGCCCGCCAGTACTCGCCCCGGACCTGCACACGCCCCTCAGGATGGGGGTCCGTCACGACGACGCCCTCCTCCCCGATCATCCCTTCGGACCCGGTCGTGACGCGCTTTCGCATCGCCCTCACGGCCAGGGTTCCCAGGAACACCACCAGCAGGCCGAAGGCCAGCGCCGCCGAGATCGCGATGGCGGGGGCCACCCGGAACTCCGGATCGGGGACGTCCACCAGCATGATGCCTCCCAGGGCCAGGGCCACGACGCCCAGCAGGCCCAGCAGTCCGAAGGATGACACCAGCACTTCGGCCACGAAGAGGCCCAGGGCCGCCAGGACCAGCAGCAGGCCCGTGACCGAGATCGGCAGGAACGAGAATCCCGCCACGGCCATCAGCAGCAGCAGTCCCCCGATCACGCCAGGGAGGACCAGCCCGGCGTGGGTGATCTCGACGTAGATCAGCAGCGCGCCCACGATGGCCATCAGGAAGGCCACGTTGGGGTTCACCAGGACCGACAGCACCCGCTCCCGGAGCGTCATCGGGACGTCCACGATGGGCTGGTCCACGACCGACAGCGTCGTCACGCTCCCGTCCAGGCGCCGGACCTCCCGCCCTTCCAGTTGCCGCAGGAGGTCCGCCTCGCTGCCCACCACCAGGTCGATCAGGCCCGCATCCAGGGCCTCGGTGGCGCTGAACGATCGGGACTCGGCCACGGCCTTCGCGGCCTCTTCAGGGTTGCGCCCGCGCCGGGTCGTCACGTCCCGCAGGAAGGCCTGGATGTCGTTGGTGACCTTCTGCATCAGGATGTCGGTCTGGCTCCCTTTCGGGGGTGCCGGGGCCTTCTCCTGGCTCTGGGCCTCGTCGGGTTTCGGGTCCTGGGAGGGGGGGGCCGGTTCCTGGAGGGGCATGAAGCCCCCGATGGACAGGATCGGGTGGGCGGCGCCGGTGCGGGTCCCCGGGGCCATCGCCGCCACGTCGGCCGACACCAGCAGGAAGAAGCCAGCCGACGCCGCCTTCGCCCCCGGTGGCCCCACGTAGATCGCCACCGGGATCCGGGACGAGAGCACGCGTCGCAGGATGTCCTCCATCGCGTCCACGAGCCCCCCGGGGGTATCCAGGCGGATCAGGATCAGGCGGGAGGACTCCCGTTCGGCCAGGTCCATCGCCCGCCCGACGTATTCCGCGTGGATGGGGTCGATGGTCCCATCCAGCACCACCCGGTGGACCGCACCCCGGGCCGGCACCGTCACCAGGGACAGGGCGATGGCCAGCGGGATTCCCAGCATCGACGACCGTGACGTCATGGCTTCTCCCGGGGATTCACCGGACCAGCAGGACCGGGCATCGGGCATGGGCCGCCACGTGGGCCGCGACGCTCCCCAGCGCCCACCGCGCGAGTCCCCCCGTGCCCCGGTTCGCGATCACGAGCAGGTCGGCCCCCTTCTGCTCCGCCGCCTCGATGATCCGGACCGCCGCATCCCCCCACAGGACCAGGATCTGGTAGGCCTCGGGGCTCCGAGGGGTGTTCTCCCGCACCAGTTGTTCCAGCCGCGCCGCCGCGTTCAGTTCGTTGGCGCGATGAGTCTCCGTGTCGGGCATCGCCACGTAGTGGGGGAACAGGGGGCTCACCATCGCCGGCATCGGGAGGACATGGCACACGGTGAGGCGGGCGTCATCGCGCCGGGCGATGTGGTCCGCAAGCCGCAGCGCCTCCACCGAGGCCTCCGAGTAGTCCACGGCCACCAGCAGGTGATGGAATCGGTGGGGCTCCGCGGCGTTTCGGGGGCGGTTCCGGGGGACGATCTCCCCGCCCACCATGACCCGTTCCGTGCGCCCGTCCCGGAAGGTGACCTCCAGGGTCGGCGCCAGCACCAGGAAGTCCCGATGGGTCTTCGAGGTGTTCTGACCCCCTCCCATGTCGGTGTTGTTGCCGAAGGCGATGTGGATGGTGCGCAGCGCCTTCTCATCCTCGAGCAGGTTGCCCGTGACCCGGGCGCCGGGATTCAGGCCGATTCCGAACTCCCCGATCCGGGAGGCCCCGGGGTCCACCGAGATCACCTCTCGGACCCGGGCAGCGAAGGCCTCGTCGGCACACTGGACCTCCGTGACCTGGCCCTGGGAGATGCGCATCCTCACGGGGGCCGGGACCGCCCCCAGGTCCCCGATGGACCCGTCGCAGACCAGCACTCCCTCGGCCGCATCCTCCACCGGTGCGCACCAGATCTCGCCGCAGGGGAGATTGCCCCAGTGGCCGTCGGCCACCAGCGTGTCCGTCGCGAAGGGGCGCCCCTCGATCCCCAATGTCAGGTCCGTGCCTCCCGGGGCCTGGATGTGCACCGATGCCGCCCCCTCCAGGCGGTCCATCAGGTCGTTGGCCGCCATGGCCAGGGCATCGTAGTCCACCTGCATCGGTCCTTCCCGGAGCATCGCCTCGGTGATCCCCGGGGCGTGTCCGACCCGCCGGGCCACCCGCATGAGTCCCCGCAGCAGGGCAACTCGGAAGGGCGTCTCCTCGGCCCGGCCCGTGAAGCACGTCACGGCCACGTCCACGTCGGGGATCAGCGCCGCCAGGTCCTCCGGGAGGTCGGTCAGGGGTCGTTGTTCCTCCGGGAGGACGTACCAGGCCGTCCGGGCCCCCAGGTCCTCGGCGGCCGTCCGGAACGCCTCGCCGACCATCCGGGTCCCCTGGTCCGTGACCACCAGGGCGTTCTCTCCTGCCCGCAGTTCCAGGACCTGCCTCAGGGCCGCCAGGGCATTGCGCAGCAAGACTTCGTCCATGGGAGTGCTCCTTCCGTGCCGACTCCCTCATTGTCTGCCGATTCCCGGCGGGAACACAACCCCATCGGGCGGTTCACGTCTGGGTCACACGGTGGGCCGCTCCGGGAGGTCGTCGGGCTCCTCCCGGGGAGGGGGAGCCGGCGCCTCCTCCTCGTCGTCCGGGGTGGCGGGTCCAGTTCGGGAGGGGGTCGGAGCCAGGTCGCTCACGGGCACCTGCAGCGGCGCATGGACCAGGGCCTCCCCCTCGGGGTGCTCGATCACCGCCTCCAGCAGGTCCTCGACCCGGCGCACGAAGACGAACTCCATCTCCCGGCGGACCTGCTCCGGGATCTCCGTGAGGTCCTTCTGGTTCCGCTCCGGGAGCACGACCCTGCGGATCCCCCCGCGCTGGGCCGCCAGGACCTTGTTCTTGATCCCCCCGACAGGAAGCACCAGCCCCCGGAGGGTGATCTCGCCCGTCATCGCGGTGTCGGACCGCACCCGGCGGCCCGTCATCAGGGAGTAGAGCGCCGTGAACATCGTGACCCCCGCGGACGGCCCGTCCTTCGGGATGGCGCCCGCGGGGACGTGGATGTGCAGGTCCGCGCTCTCGAAGGTCCCGGCATCGAGTCCGAAGGCCAGGGCGTTGGACTCCAGGAACGACAGGGCGATCTGGGCCGACTCCTTCATCACGTCTCCCAGCTGCCCGGTCAGTTTCAACCGCCCCTTGCCGCTCATCCGGGTCGCCTCGACGAAGAGGATCTCGCCACCCGTGGCCGTCCAGGCCAGCCCCGTCGCGACTCCCGCCGTCTCGGTCCGCTCCACCGTCTCGGGCTGGTATTGCTCCGGCCCCAGGAACTCCCGGAGCATCTCCTCGTCGATGTCGCGCTGCTGCCAGGTGCCCTCGACGATCTTCACGGCGATGCCACGGCAGATGCCCGCGATGGTCCTCTCCAGGTTCCGGACCCCGGCCTCCCGAGTCCAGTGATCGATGGCGTAGAGCAGCATCTGGTCGGACATGGAAAAGACGCCTTCCGGGAGCCCGTGCTCCTTCTCCTGCTTCGGGATCAGGTGGCGCCGGGCGATGGCGATCTTCTCCTCGGGGGTGTAGCCGGGGAGTTCCAGCAGTTCCATCCGGTCCAGCAGCGGCGGGGGAATCGTGTCGGTCACGTTCGCCGTCGTGATGAACAGGATCTGCGACAGGTCAAAGGGGACGTCCAGGTAGTGGTCCATGAACGAGTGGTTCTGCTCCGGGTCCAGCACCTCCAGCAGGGCCGAGGTGGGATCGCCCCGCCAGTCCCGTCCCAGTTTGTCGATCTCGTCCATCATGAAGACGGGATTCTGGCTCTCGGCCCGCTTGAGGCTCTGGATGATCTTGCCCGGCAGGGCCCCGATGTAGGTCCGCCGGTGCCCCCGGATCTCCGCCTCGTCCCGGACGCCGCCAAGGCTCACGTGGATGAACTTCCGTCCCAGGGCCCGGGCCACCGACTGCCCCAGGGAGGTCTTGCCCACCCCCGGCGGTCCCACCAGGCACAGGATTGGCCCCCGGAGGTTGTTCCGCAGTTTGCTGACGGCCAGGTACTCCAGGATCCGCTTCTTCACCTTGTCCAGGTCGTAGTGGTCCTCGTCCAGGACCTGCCGCGCATGGACCACGTCCAGGTTGTCCGTCGTGGTCTTGCCCCAGGGGAGGTCCGTGATCCAGTCCAGGTAGGTCCGGGCCACCGTGTATTCCGGAGACGACGGCTGGATGGCCCTCAGGCGCCGCAGTTCCTTTTCGGCGATCTTGAGGACCTCCTCGGGGAGTTTCATCTGGTGGATCTTCTCCTGGAGTTCGTCCAGGACATCCCCCTCGTCCTCCAGGTCCCCCAGTTCCTTCTGGATCGCCTTCAACTGCTGCCGGAGCAGGTATTCCCGCTGGCTCTTGTTCAGTTCCCCCTTCACCTCGGTGTTGATCTTCTGGGTGACCTTCAACACCTCCAGGTGATGGTGGAGGATCTTCAGGGCGGTCCGCATCGCGGCGGCGACGTCCGTCATCGACAGGATCTGGATCTTCTCCTCCGTGGTGATGGGGAGGTTCGACGCGATCAGGAAGACGAGACGGGACGGGGACTGGACCTGGTCCACCATCTCGGTGGCGCTGTTGGGGATCTCCGGGACCAGTTTGAGGACCTCCTGGGTGACCGCCTTGAGGGTCTTCATCAAGGCCTCGGTCTCCACGGTGCGCTGGTCCTCTTCCGGGATCAACCGCACCTCGGCGGCCAGGAACGGCGCCTTCTGGACGAACTGCACCACCTCGAAGCGCTGGATGCCCTGGACGACGATGTCCACTCCCTGCTCCCGCTCCCGGACGATGCGCAGGATGCGGGCCGTGGTCCCGATGGAGTACAGGTCATCGGGCCCTGGGTCGTTGATGTCCTTGTCCTTCTGGGTCAGGACGCCGATGACCTCGTCCTTGCCGTTCACGGCATCCAGCAGGCGCAGGGTCTTCTCGCGGCCGATCACCAGGGGCATCACGAGCCCCGGGAACAGCACCGAGTTTCGAAGGGGCAGGATGGGCATCGCCTTCACCGTGGCGAGGCCCTCGGTCTCGGGGTCGGGTTTCTGAGGTCTGTTCGTCATGGTTCCTCACTGGTTCCGAGTCGATGGCCCCGGTCGGGCCGGAGCCTCCCCAACATGGGCACTGGGAGGGCCTGGATCAAGGCTTCTGGAATTCCACGGCCAGCGGAGAGGCCAGGAAGGCCTCGGCCTGGTCCTTCAGGTGGGACCGGACCCGCTGGATCCGGGCCTCCCGGACCGACATCCCCGTGGCCGTCAGGCCCCGGACCGCCTCGGCCTCCCGCTGGACCATCTGCACGATGGCCTCGTAGGAGGCCCAACCCACCTGCATCTGTCCGTTGATGAAGAACGACGGGGTCCCCTGGGCACCCAGGCTCGCCGCCGCGTTCCCCTCGGCCTTCGCGCGCATCCGAAGGGAGGGGTCGTTGTAGTCCTTGCGGAACCGGTCCATGTCCAGCCCCAGGGACTGGGCGGCGCTGAGCAGCGAGGTCTCGTCCAGCGAGGACTGGTTCTGGAAGGCCCAGTCGGCGAAGGCGTCGAACTTCCCCTGCCGTGCGGCCGCCATGGCCGCCGCGGCGGCGTTGAGGGCATTCCGGTGCATGTCCAGCGGATTGTGCTTGAAGACGAGCCGCACCGTTCCGGGCATCTGGTCTGCGATGGCCCTCAGGGGCTCGTAGGCCCGGCGACAGACCGGGCACTGGAAGTCCGAGACCTCCAGCAGGATCACCGGGGCATCGACGGGCCCCTTCGAGGGGCTGGGGTCCTTCGCCGGCTGGGTGCCCGGGGGCGGCGTCCAGGGGGGAGGCGGCGGCGGCCGAACCGGGGCGTTGTCCACCCGGAAGACCTCCGGGGCCGCCGGGGGCGGTGCCGGGGGCTGGACCTGGGGGGCGGGGCGGGGGGCCACCGGGGCTGCGGCCTGGGGAGCGGGGGCGGCCTGGGTCGGGGACTCCGAACGGGGGGCGGTGAGCCGTCCCAGGGCGAAGAATCCCGCGGCCACGAGCACCAGGAGGACCAGGACCGTCTGCAGTTTCATCGAGCCACCTCCCCGGCGAGCCGACGATGCTTATCATGCACGGAGCCCTGGAATCAAGCAGACGACGGGCTGCCCGGGGCTGATGGCGGGATCAGGAAGGGGAGGCTCGGCCTGGACAGCGGGCAGGGGCCGGGGGGCGTGCGGGGGGGGGGACATGACGGGGTGGAGACAGGCGATCCGGTGGCTGGCCCTGGGAGTGGTGGTGGTCTGGCTGGTCCGGTCCGGAAGCGGGGGATGCTCCTCCACGCTTCCCGAGGCCGGATCGCCGGCGGTTTCCTTCGAGGTCCCGGGGGCCGAGACCCCGGGGGCCGGGGTGCACCGGTTGACGGACTACCAGAACCGACCCGTGGTGCTGGTCTTCTTCGCCACCTGGTGTGGCGTCTGCCAGAAGGAGTTGCCGGAGGTCCAGCGGGCGGTGGATCGGAACCCCGGCCTGCAGGTGCTGCTTCTCAGCGACGAGGACCCTCGGGCGCTGGGTGCCTGGCTCTCCCGGCGACAACTGCGCCTGCCGACGGGCGGCGGGGCCGGGGGGACCCTTCGATCCTACGGCGTGCGGGTGCTGCCCTCGGCGGTGGTCGTGGGAGCCGACGGCCGGGTCCTCTACTCGGGGGAGGGGGCCCTGGGGGTGGGCCGGGCGCTCCGGGAAGCGGAGCGGGCCGGTCGAAGAGGGGAGGAGGCAGGGCCCCGGAGGGAGGATGGGGGACTGGGGGATCCAGAAGGAGGAGGAAACACTCCCCGGAGCACCTGCCGTGAGGCCCCCATCCTCTGCTAGAATGCAGAAGCCCCCCGGGGCATTCCAGTCGGGCTCCTGAACCGCTGGAAGAGCCTGGGATTTCCAGGTGATTGGCCGAGGACCGGGATGCGGGGAGTCGTCGGCGAGACGGTGCTGGGGCGATACCGGCTGGAGTCCCTGGTGGCCGAGGGGGGCTTCGGCCAGGTCTGGAAGGCGCGGCAACTCTCTCTGGACCGGGTGGTCGCGGTGAAGTTCCTCCGCCCCGGGCGGCGGGAGGAACCTTCGATCCGGGAGCGCTTCCGCAGGGAGGCGCGGCTGCTGGCCGGCATCGCCCATCCCCACGTGGTGACCTGTCACGACTTCGACGTGGACCCCGACGGCGACCTGGTGCTGGTGATGGAGTACCTGGAGGGGCGCACGTTGCTGGACTTCTTCCGGCGCCGGGAGGTCGTCTCCCTGAGCCGGATCGTGGAGTGGATCTCCCAGGCCTCGGAGGGCCTCTGGGAGGCCCATGCCCGGGGCATCGTGCACCGCGACGTGAAGCCCTCGAACCTCTTTGTGGCGGACTGCGGGGGGCGCCGGGAGCGCCTCAAGGTGATCGACTTCGGCATCCTCCGGGCGGACCTCCGGGCCCATCCGGACCTGGAGGGACTGACCCGCAGCGGCATGGTGGTGGGCACCCCCGAGTACCTGGCGCCGGAGGTGGCCCTGGGACGGCCCGCGGCCCCCGGGAGCGACCAGTATGCCCTGGGCCTGGTGGCCTTCGAGATGATCGCCCTGCGCAAGGCCTTTCCCCCCTGGGAGGAGGGAGGCGGGATGGCCCGGATCAGCGGGCGCCCCGAGGGGATGGACTTTCAGGACACGGGCCGGCGGGTCCCCCCGGCGGTGCGGGAGGTGATCTGGCGGGCCCTGTCCCCGATCCCGGAGGAGCGCTACGCCACGATTCGGGAATTCGGGGAGGCCCTCCGGGAGGGCGCCGGCCTGGCAAGGGCGACCGGCGAGCCGCCGACCCGGGTCCAGGTCGCGGTTCCCGGCCGGTCGGACGCCACCCGCACCCAGGGGACCCGCCTGGAACCGCCCCCGAAGTGGCGCGGCGTGGGGCGTCGGGCGATCGCCGGGGCCATCGGCGTGCTCTTGTTGGCGGTGATCGGCGCAGCGGGTCTCCGATGGCTGTCGGGTGCGGAGGGAAACGGGCCGTCGCAGCCCGGGGAGGCCGTCCTGGGGCAGACCCCGCCGTTGCGCCCCCCGGATCTCCCCGGGATGCCGGAACCGGGAGCCCCGGCCCCGCAGGAGCCGGAGGTCGGGAAGGCCTCGGACTCCAGTGCCGGACCCGGGGGAACCCTGGTCGAGGGACCTGCCGCCGGGGGACCTGCGGCTTCGGGGGCGGTGCCGGCTCCGAAGCCGGTGCACGCTGTCGATTCCCTGCCGCCGGAGGGCCGCACGGCGGCAATCCGAGGACGTCGCGAATCCCGGGGCGCTGTCCCGGGGGAGGACTCGAGCGGCCGCCTGTCCCTGAACGCGATGCCCTGGGCCGACGTCTACCTGGATGACCGGGCCCTCGGGCGGACGCCGATCCGGGACCTGGAGGTCCCGGCGGGCGATCATCGGGTCCGATTCGTCCATCCCTCCCTGGGAGAGGTCCGGCGGATGATTCGGGTGGAGGCCGGTCGGGCCGAGACGCTGGGGGTGGACCTCACGGCCCAGACGGGCCCGGGGCCCTGAGTTCCACGGGCCCCTGGCGCCAGGGTCCGTCCATCGGGGTCAGCCCCTGGGGGACCCGAAGAAGGCCCGGAAGGCGATCACGCCACCGACGGCGTGGAGCAGGAGGCCTCCGAAGGCGAAGAACAGCGCCGCATGGAGGTCCTGGGGCGACGACTGACCGGAGAAGTGCCAGGCGATCAGGTCCAGGGGGATGCCGGCGCAGAGGATCACGAGTCCCACGCGCCGGAAGTCCCTCTGATCGTGGGGCACCATCGCCTGGGCAGCCGCCTCCCGGGCCGCTCGCTCCTCCATGGTCTCGGGTCCGTCGGCCTGCTTCTGGTCCTCCATTCACTCCTCCTCGCCCCAGACCAGTTCCAGGGGTTCCCGGGCGCCCGATCCGGTCCCCGTCGTCTTCGGGGCCTCCCGGCCGATCCCCCGGGCCGTGCGCTCGGCGTGTTCTACCATGCTTTCCGTGCGTCTGGCGAGTTCCTGGACCGATCGATCCAGGGACTCCAGGCGATCGACCAGCGAACGCCGCGGTCCCTCCAGGCGCCGATCCAGGCGGGTCTGCAGCGGTTCGAAGGAGAGCCGCAAAGGCCCTGGGACCGGGGCCAGCAGGGCGTCGAGGTGCCGGGTCCAGCGGACCAGCGGGGCAACGGGAGCGTCCCTGGCGGGGGCGTTCAGGGCGACCCAGGCCTGGAGCAGGGCCATCCGGGCGTCTCCGCGGCGGGAACGGTCCAGCAGGTTCCGGTCCAGGGCGTTCGAGACCTCGGTGGTCAGGGTCCGGAGCAGACGCCGAAGCGGGGAGGTCGTCGCCACGACATCGATGGTAGCCCGAAACGAGCGCCCTTCCCAGCCCCGCCAGGATTCCCTCGACGGAAAGAGGGGAAGGACCTTGCTGCTCCCCGGGTGCCGCCCACGGGACGCGACGTGCTTCCCCGCCGGAAGCCCCTGGCCTGTTGCGGGGGATGGTGGGGGAACGCGGTGGTCACCGGTCCCGCGGCCGCGTTGTGCTAGACTGCGCCCGAGTGGCGGGAGGCGGAGATGAAGCGGCTCTCGATTCGGACCTCCGGGACCGAGGATGCGGTCGACCTGACGGGGCGGCTCCAGGAGGAGGCGGTCCGGTCGGGGGTCCGGGAGGGGGCCTTGCTGGTCCACTGCCCACATACCACCGCCGGGGTCCTGATCAACGAGGGGCACGACCCCGACGTGATCCGGGACGTTCGGATGGTATTTGGGAGGCTTGCGCCGCCGGACCTGCCGTATCGCCACGGAGAGGGGAACTCGCCGGCGCACCTGAAGAGCGCCCTGGCGGGGTGCCAGGTCCTCGTGCCCATCGAGGAGGGGCGGCTGGTGCTGGGGACCTGGCAGCGGGTGTTGCTGATGGAGTGGGACGGGCCTCGGAACCGGGAGGTCTGGCTGACGGTTCTTCCGGGCCGGGCGGAGGCGGACGGCGCGACCCGCTGAAGGGATTGCCAGGAGGCCGGAATGGACGGAGGGGGGAAGGCTCCCGAACTGGGGGACATCGTCGAGATTCGGTGCCGCTACTGCCGACTGAACCTCGACGCCTCGGTCGCGGCGATGAACGCCGACGGGTCCATTGCGAAGGTCCAGTGTCGGACCTGTCGGCACTTCCAGGACTACAAGCCGCCGATCCCCCCGGAGCAGGCTCGGGCCCGGCAGATGCAGCGCGTGATGCGGCTCGCCCAGAAGCACACCGGGACCGGGCCCCGGAAGGGCGTCTCCCCCTCCAGAACCCTGGACGAGAGTCCCGAGGCCGTGGCCCGTGCCCTGTGGGAGGAGGCGACCCGGGATGCCCAGGCCTGGAAGGCCAGACCCTATGACCCGCATCGCTCCTATCTTCCCGACGACCTGATTGCCCACAAGGTCCACGGACTCGGGGTGGTCCGGGAGGCCCTCGAGGGCGCCATCCTGGTCCTCTTCCGGGAGGGCTTCCAGCGCCTGCCCCACGACGTTCCCCCGGACGACGAATCGTGAGGGACAGTCACCGAATGACACGACCTGACCGCTTGTGGTGATTGCGACCAGGCTTCCTGGACGATCTGCGCCGACGGGCGTGCTCCGGAGTCCACGGTCCAGGGAAGCCATCGAAACCCGACCGTCCGAGGCGGGGGCGCGGTCTTGTCTGCCGGGCAGAGGACCACCACCGCACCCCCGGGAGACAGAGAGGAGGGACTCGGAGAGGACTCCACGCCATGTCTCGGCAGGGTTGGGCAGACGACGGAAAGACATCCGAAAACAAGAGGTCAGGGGGTGGAGATCGGTGACGGTCCCCAGGGGCCGAGGAGGGTGCAGGCCCGGGCGGCGGCCTGGGCGGCCCGGGCGCCGGTCCGGGACGGCGGAAGCCCCTGGGACAGGCCGTCGATCAGGACGGCGGCGAAGGCGTCGCCGGCCCCGGTGGGGTCCACCAGCCGCGGAACGGGCGAGGGGGGAATGGAGCCGGAGGACCCGTCGGCGTGGAACCAGCGGGCGCCCCGATGGCCCTCGGTGACCACGACCAGGGGACCCTGACGGGCCAGGGCCCGGGCCAGGTCCTCCAGGGAGGAACCCTCTGGACGGGGTCCTGCCGGGAGTCCGGGGCAAGGACCCGCCGCCGGGTTTGCCGGGTTGGGACCTGACAGCGACGTTCGTTGGGGATCCTCCAGCCATGGTGCAAGGCCCTCCAGGGCCGACCGGCGGATCTGAACGAGGTTCAGGCGCGGCAACAGCCGCCGCAGGCGGGCCAGGGAGGGTGCCCGACGAGGAGGGTCGTGGAGGTCCAGGGAGGCCCCGGCCAGGGGGCCCTGCACGACCGCCTCGGCCAGGGGCGACAGGTGGTCCAGGTGGACCCAGGTCCCGGGGCCCCGGACGTCCGGCGCCAGGTCCTCGATCCTCGGCGGTGGGGCCATTCGCCGGGGAACCTCCGCGAAGAAGGCCACCCGGCCAGAGTCCCGGTGGACCAGAACCGCCGTCCGCTTGGTTGCTCGACCCTCCGACGGAGGGCAGGGCAGGAGCACCCCTCGCAGGGCCAGCCAGCGGGCCACGCGGCGCCCCGGCTCGTCATCCCCGAGGGCCCCCAGCACGGCGACGGACCGCCCCAGGCGGGCCAGGTGGGTCGCCGTGACCACTGCCGATCCCCCGGGTCCCTCGACGACCTCGTCGGCCTCCTCGATCCAGGGCAGGGCCTCCCGAAGCGGCCCCATGTCCCGGGCCGGAAGGTCCCGAACCCGGGCCACCACCTCCCAGCCGGGCGTGCCGACCAGCAGGAAGTCCAGGGCCGTGGCCATCGCCGCCCTCCGCCCGTCACCGGGCCCGGTTCACTGGACGCACCGGAAGTCCACCGTCTCGACCCACCCCAGCCGCTGCAGGTGACCCCGGACCTGGTCCCGGGCCCCCGGGGCCCCGACGGCCACCAGCAGCGGGCAGTCCCGCCACCGGGGAAGGTCCTCGATGGGGAGGACCGGCTCGCCATGACCCAGGCGTCGGCCCACCTTCCGGGGGTCGATGTCGAAGAACCGCCGCACCGTCACCCCGCTCTCCCGGAGCACCCGCCGCCACCGTCGCCCCTCGGGACCGGCGCCCCAGACCTGGCAGGCCCCGCCCCGCAGGAAGGTCCGGGCCAGGACCTCGGCCTTCAGTCGCCGGAAGGCCTCGGGCCCGTAGCGGGGGTCGGTCCGGGTGGCCCGGTCGGGCCGGTCGCGCCACTGGAGCACCAGGGCGTCGCACTTCCCCATCGGCCCCCCGGCCTCGAAGACCCGCAGCCAGAGGTCGTAGTCCTCCGGGAAGTCCCCGTCGCGGTATCCCCCGATGCCCAGGACCCGGTCCCGCCGGTAGATCACCGAGGGATGGGCCAGGGGGGACTCGACGAAGAGGTCCCGCCGGACCTCCTCGGGGGACCGGACCCCGTTGAGCCAGTCCTCGTAGCGGCGCATCCCCTCGGTCATCTCCTCCCGGGGAAAGCACTGCACGAGGCCCCCGATCACCCACCAGTCCGGGTGCCGGTCCGCCCAGGCCACCTGCCGCTCCAGGCGGTCCGCCGGGGCCAGGTCGTCGGCATCCATCCGGGCCACGAAGGTTCCCCGGGCCGCCTCGAGGCCCGCGTTGAGGGCCGCCACCAGGCCCTCCCGAGGACGGGGCAGGACCCGCAGGCGTGGGTCCCCATCGGCGGCCTCCCGGGCCGCCAGCACCGACCGGTCCCGGGACCCGTCGTCGATCAGCAGCACCTCCAGGTCCCCGAGGGTCTGCGCCAGCAGGCACCGGACCGCGGGGCCCACCGTCGTCTCCGCATCTCGGCAGGGCATCACGACGCTGACCAGGGGCGACACCGGGACCTCCGCATCGGGCACCAGGGGGCCGACGCCCGTGAGCATACCCCTATCGGCCCGGAGGGCGGCTACCGGAACAGCACCACGACCCCGGCGACGGCCACCACCGTGCCCAGGGCCGACCGGGGGGAGACCCGCTCCCGGAACACCACCATCGACACCGGGATCAGCAGGACCGGCACGATGGACATCAACGCCGAGGCGACTCCCGCCTCGGTGCGATGGACCGCCAGCAGCGACAGGGACACCCCCAGGAAGGGCCCGAAGAAGGACCCCAGCAGGGTGATGCCCAGGGCCCGGGGTTGTCGCCGGGTGGCGGCGACGTGGCCCCACCACCGGGCCGCGAAGAAGAGGGACGAGAAGCCCCCGATCCCGGCCAGCACCCGGATCTGGGTCGCCCCGAAGGGGTCCGGGAAGGACGCCATGCCCATCTTGCTGAAGATCAGGCCCCCGGCCTGCCCCAGGGCCCCGATCCCCGCCAGCAGCAGGCCGGCGATCCGGTGTCGGGGTGGTGCCCGATCGGTCGGGGTCCCGTCCCGGTTCGGTGGCCGTTCCAGCACGGTCCAGGCCACGCCCCCGACCGTCAGCGCCATGCCCGCCGCCTGGCCCAGGGACAGGTGCTCCCCCAGGAAGGCCCAGCCCAGCGCCGCCGTCATCGGCGGGGCCAGGCACATGACCAGCATCGACACCCGGGCGCCGACCAGCACGAAGGCCCGGAAGAGGGCCAGGTCCCCCACCACGAAGCCGATGACCCCCGACATTCCCAGGAAGGCCCAGGCCTCCGGCGGCGCCGAGGGCAGCAGGCTCCCGTGGAGGACCAGCCCCAGCAGGGTCAGGAAGCACAGGCCCATCACGAGACGGACCCAGTTGACCACCATCGACCCGAGGCGGGTCGAGGCCGCCTGGAACGAGACCGCCGACACGGTCCAGCAGATCGCCGTCGCGATGGCGGCCATCTCGCCCACGTGTTCGCGCAAGGCGCCTCCGACGGTGCGGCCCACGGACCCCGGGGGAGCGGATTGTATGCCGCGGGACCCGGTCCGGGAAGGCGTCGCCGGTCACTCCCAGGACCTGGGCCGACCGGCGCCCTTCGGTTGTCCGCCCCCCTTCCGGGTGCTAGGATCAGCCCGTCCATCTGGAGGCACGAGGCGCATGAAGACCATCCGTTTCCGTCTCTCGTTCCTGTCCCTGTCATTGGCAGCCCTCGCTGCGGCCTGCGGGGGGTCCTCCGAGGACGTGAAGAGGCCCCTGGACCCCCCGGGGCGGGACACCCAGGCGACCTACCAGGTGCAGGTGACCGACGGAGGGGAGGTGACGGCCCAGGTCCGGTTCGTCGGCGAGACCGACTTCAACGGACAGACCTGGGAGAAGTACGAGATCACCTACCCGAAGCCCGAGGGGACCAAGGTGGCCCACGTCTTCGGCGTCGCCTCCGAGGGGCGACGCATCGTGGTCGCCGGTGGCGACGTGGTCTATCCCCCGGGGGACACCCGGCACAAGGACTACGTGGTCACGCTGGACACCCCCATCGCCATCGATCCGGACACGGTGCCGGTGGGCCAGACCCAGACGACTCCGGTCTCGGGAACGGTCCAGATCGTCGGCCAGCCGGAGATCCGCGCCGCGGGAACCGTGACCTGGACCAAGACCAGCACCGACGCCGTGGTGGAGACGCGACTGGGCACCGTGGCCGGCGTCGAGGTCTATGAGGGCGAGGCGGTCCTGACGGAAGGGGAGGGCCACTGGATCCTGGATGCCGTGAAGGGCATGAAGGTCCGGGGGACCGTCTGGATGCACCCGACGATGGGCCTGGTGAAGTACGAGACCCCCGACTTTCCGCTGAGCGGCGGTCTGTCGGGTTCCCGGAGTTGCGGCGACCCGACCTCCGGCGACTGGAACACGATCCAGGCCGTCGGCGTCGTGGCCCCCGGCGGGGAGGCCTTCGACCTCAGCACCTCCGATTGTTCCGGCGAGTGGGACGCCGACAAGATGCGCCATGCCCAGATGCTGCTGGAACTGCGATTCGCCGACGACGACAAGGCCCGCAGCAACCTGACGCCGCCGGTGGACGTGACCTTCGGCACCGGGTGGGGCTGGTTCCCCTTCCAGTTGATCCCCTCGCCGGTCAGCATCTTCCATCCCGAGGAGAACGGCCAGGGCTACACCTTCTGGTATGCCTACGTGAACGAAGGGGCCAAGAACGAGCCCGGCGACAACGGCATCCTCTATCATGTCGAGGTCCGGCCGACGGACTACCAGAACGCGGCCGTCCGGGCCGCCGCCCGGATCCACTACGGCCTCTATCACCCCTGAGGCCTGGCCCGGGCGACCTCGAGGGAGGACGGGATTCTCCGGCGGGAAGACCCAGGGAGGAAGGTTCATGGCAACACGTCTGGTGGCCTGTGTGGTCGGCCTGTGGCTGGTGGTCCGGCCGGCCGGGGCCCAGGGAGAGGAGAGGATGGAACCGGTGAACCCGACAATCTCCGACGCGGTGCAGGATCGGGTGGTCCGGGCCCTGGTGGAGGCCCACGGGCCCCAGGTCGAGGCCCGGGCCCGGCAGGGCGTCACCCAGGTGGCCCGGGCCTGGCGGGCCGAGGACGGTGATGCCGAGGCATTCCGGTCCTTCTGCCAGGAGCAGTTCCTGGCGGATCCGGCGGCGGTGGACCTGCTGCTGGACCGCCTGGAGCGGTCCTTCGAGGCCCTGAACGGCCACGCCGTGGCCCTGACCCGGACCCTGCGGGAGCCGGTGGACCTGGACCTCTTCCAGACCCTCCCGGTGGACCTGCTGCTGGCCTCCCTGAATCCCTTCGACCACCTCTCGGAGGACCTCTACCGGACCCGGATCGCCTTTGTGGCGCTGCTGAACTTCCCCCAGGTGGAACCGGTCCGGGCCGGGAACCTGACTCGGCGCCAGTGGGCCGCCGTCCGGCTGATCCAGGGCATGGCGCTGCGGATTCCTGGCGACGCAAAGGCGGCGGCCACCCGGGCCTACGCCGAGGCCGAGGACTACATCGCCCGGTACAACATCCCCCTGGCGGCCCTGGTGACCCCCGACGGGCGCCACCTGTTCCCCGGTGGTCCCACGCTCATCAGCCACTGGGGTCTCCGGGACCACATCAAGGCCCTCTACAACGACCCCAAGGCCAACCTGGAGGGCCAGCGCCTGATCTACCGGGTCATGGAGCGCATCATCCGGCAGGAGGTCCCGGAGGCCGTGGTCGCCGGGACCGAGGTCCTGTGGGACCCGACCGGCAACCGGGTCCGTTTCCCCGGAGGGGACTGGACCGCCGCGGATCGGGAGCCGGACCGGCGCTACCGGAAGTGGCTTCAGGTCTTCCAGGCCGAGCGGGGCCAGGACCGCCACAGCCCCCGCTATCCCACCCACATCGCCCGGCGCTTCCTCTGGGACCGGGAACTCCCGGAAGAGGTCGTCGAGGGCCTGCTCCGGGACGTCCTGTCGGCCCCGGTGGCCCGGGACGTGGCGGCCCTGATCCGCCAGCGCCTGGGCCGTCCCCTGGAGCCCTTCGACATCTGGTACGACGGCTTCAAGGCCCGGAGCACCTACGACCCGGCCACGCTGGACCGGATGGTCCGGCAGCGGTATCCCACCCTCGAGTCCTTCGCCCAGGGGCTCCCGGCGCTGCTGGAGGGCCTCGGGTTCACCCCCGACACCGCCCGCTTCCTGTCGGACCACATCGCGGTGGACCCCGCCCGGGGCGCCGGCCACGCGATGGGGGCCGGGATGCGGACCGACTCGGCCCATCTCCGGACCCGGGTGCCGAAGGAGGGCATGGACTACAAGGGCTTCAACATCGCGATGCACGAACTGGGGCACTGCGTCGAGCAGGTCTTCACGCTGAACCGGGTGGACCACGTCCTGATGGCCGGCGTCCCCAACACCGCCTTCACCGAGGCCTTCGCCTTCCTGTTTCAGGACCGGGACATGCAGGTGCTGGGACTCGGGGAGCCCGACGCGAAGACCCGGGCGCTGCGGGCCGTGGACACCTACTGGATGACCTTCGAGATCGCCGGCGTCGGCCTGCTGGACATGCTGGCCTGGCGATGGCTCTACGCCCATCCCGATGCCACCCCCGATCAACTGCGGGAGGCCGTGGTGTCCCTGGCCGTGGACCTCTGGAACCGCTACTACGCCCCGGTGCTGGGCGTCCGGGACAGCCCCGTGCTGGCCATCTACAGCCACCTGATCGCCTACGGTCTCTACCTCCCGGACTATCCTTTGGGGCACCTGATCCAGTTCCAGATCGAACAGTTCCTGGAGGGCGGCCGGGCCCTGGCACCCGAGATGGAGCGGATGTGCGTGCAGGGTCGGCTGCCGCCCCAGGTCTGGATGCAGGGGGCCGTCGGGGAGCCTCTCTCGGCGGCGCCGCTGATCACCGCGGCCCGGAAAGGGATCCAGGTCCTCCGGAAGACTCGCCTCTGAATCTTGGCGGCGCCCTCCGGGGCTTCCCGGTCAGGGCCAGGCCACCGCCGGAAGCCACGTGACCGTCTGGCGGTTCAGACCGCCATCGAAGACGAGGGATCGGACCTCCAGGAAGGACAGCGGGATCGGCCCGGTCCCGGTGGGACGCAGGCGCAGCGTCGCCACGACCCGGTCCCCGGACCAGTCGGCGGCGTCGGTGTAGGTCGCCAGGGCCAGGCCCACGGCCAGGGACCCGGGCCGGACCTCCGCCGCCGCCCCGACGGTCTCTCCGGCACTGTCCAGGGCCGTGCCGGGAGCCGCCGACACCAGCGTCGCCAGGGCCGGGTCCCACTCGACCCGCAGCGCGATCCCGAAGACCCCCGTGAAGTCCCGTCCCACCACCTCGACGACCAGGTCTCCGTCCTCGCGACCCGCCATCCGGAAGCGCATCGACCGGGCCGGCACGTACTCCGCCGGCAGCACCGCGTCCCGGGCCCCCCCGGGTCCCTCGTCGGAGGCCGCGGGCCCGTCCGTCCCCGAGCCGTCGGTCGGCGCGCTGTCGTGGATCTCCGGCTCCGCATCACCCGCCGGGATGTCCGGCACGTCCTCGACCCAGGGGAGCCAGTCGGCCCGGCCCGTATCGGCCGGGATCCCCACCGTGCCGCCGGTGTCGCACCCGAGGCCCATCACCAGGGCCGCCCCCACCGCCACGTGACGCAGCGTCGTCATCGGGCACCTCCCGCCAGCGTCTCCCCGAAGTGGTCCGTCACCACCGCCAGGTCCCGCTGGTCCACCACCGCGTTCCCGTCGAAGTCCACCGACGGCAGGAAGTTGTCCGTGTAGCCGAAGGATCCCCCCTGGGCCCAGGCGGCGTACACCAGGTCGATGCCGTCCACCTCTCCTGACAGGTCCATGTCCCCCGGCAGCGCGCTGCGGACCCGCTCCAGCGTGGCCCCCTCGGGGTCGATCCGGACCCGCGTCAGCCGCCCCTCCACCGGCAGTCGCACCGACTGGGACCCAGGCTCCACCTGCACCGTGTGGTCCTGCTCCCCCCTGTCCGTGACCACCCGCACCGTGACCGGGAACCGGAACTCGTTGAACTGCGTCGAGGACTGCTGGTCCACCTGGACCTCGACCTCCGGCGTGCCCAGGGCCTCGGGCCGCACGACCCCCACCGTGAGGATCGGATAGCCCTTCCGCCAGACCCACTGGCTGAACTCCTGGTCCAGGTTCATCCCCGAGGCCCGCTCCAGGTACGCCTTCAGCCCCGACGTGTCGTAGTAGATCGCCTTGCCGCCGATGTCCTGGTACAGGTCGCGGATCGCCTGGTCGAAGACCTCCCGTCCGACCCGCTGCTCCAGCAGGTTCGCGATGATGGCCCCCTTGTAGTAGGTCACCACCTGGTACACCCATCCGCTGCTGACGTACACCGAGTCCATCGACGACAGCCCGTAGTCCTGGGCCTCCCCCACGAAGTAGAAATAGGCCTGGGCGTACCAGTCATAGTGTGCCCGGGCGAAGTCCGGCAGGTCCCGGCGGTCCCGGACGAAGGACAGCGACAGGAATTCCGCGAACCCCTCCGACAGCCAGGCCCCGAAGGAGTCGTTGTTCTGGAGGATGTCCGGGAACCACTGGTGCCCCAGTTCATGGGCGAACAGGGCGGTCCGGGAGGACCCCCGGTCCCGCCACATCCCGTCGGGGATCCACAGCAGGGCCGGCCACCCGAAGGCCGCCCCGGCGTCGTTGCCCACCTGGCACGCCTCCATCTTCGGGAACAGGAACGGCCCAAAGCGGCTGCCGTAGTACTGCAGCACGTCCAGGATGTCCGTCAGCACCTCGGCGATGCCCGACTGGATCCGGGAGTCGTTCAGCGTGTAGGTCCCCAGGTGGCCGGTGCCCCAGGGCAGTCGGGCGACCTGATACGGCGCGAGGCCGAAGGAGTGGCTGTCGGTCGGGAAGTCCTGCCGCAGGTGGTGGACCTCCTGCCCCTCGACCTCCGGCGTCACGGCGGTCACGATGCCCGTCCCGGCGACCACAAGTCCCGCCGGCAGGTGCACGTCCAGTTCCATCGTGGCGAAGTCCCTCTGCAGCGAGGTCGGCAGCAGCATCTCCCCGGCGATGTAGCCCGTCTTGCCGAAGCCGCAGAGGTTCACCGAGATGGGCCCGCTCATCGAGCAGTCCGGGACCCCCTGCAGGTGCACGGTGAAGTCCCGGGTCTCGCCCGCCTCCGACGGAGGGTCCAGCGGGATCCGGGGAACGTCGTATCCCTGGATGTTCTGGGTGGTCCAGGCGAGGGGGGTTCCATCGGGTCCCTCGACGCCGGTCAGGGGCAGGAAGGCCAGCAGGTCCACCGCCGTCGTCCCCGCATCCACGAACAGGATGCGGACCCGCAGGTCCGACTGCATCTGCCGGGTGGTCGGGTCGATGCGGACATCCCCGGCATAGTGCACGACCCGGTGTTCCCCGACCCGGGCCGCCTCCGGTCTTGCGAGTCGCACCTGGGTCCTCACCAGCCGCAGCCACTCCCGGCCCAGGTCCGGCCGGAAGACCCTCGGGAGGGCCTCCAGTTCCTGCCGCAGGTTCCGGGCCCAGGGACCGATGGCCGTCTCCGGGACCCCGTCGGCCATTGCCGGAACGGCCCAGAACGCGGCCAACAGCGCCGCCCACCACCTTGCCGAACGCCACAGGTCACGTCTCACCCTGCCTCCTTTCCAGGCACGGGAACGGGGGATTCTACATGGAATCGTTGTGGAAGGACGGGGTCAGTGCCGGCCCCCCTTCGGGATGGCATGCCAGATGCGCGTGAGCAGGAACAGTCCCAGCAGCGCGAAGGGCAGCAGCAGGGTCGGCCAGTGGGACCAGTTGGCCGAGGTCAGGTGCCCCAGGGCGAAGGACTGGAAGGCCGTCCCCAGGTACACGAACCCGTCGATCAGCCCCACGGCCGTGGCGGCCCCCCGGCGCCCCCCGAAGTCCATCGTCGCGGTGCCCGACAGGAGCCCGTGGGTCCCGATCACCGCCACCGAGATCAGGAACACCGACACGAAGAGCAGCCACATCCGGCCGTCCTCCGGGGGGCCCATCGGCAGGATCCGCTGGTCCCCGGCCCTGGCGTGGAACAGCGGGTCCTCCATCTCCACCGTCCGGACCTCCCCGTCCCGGCGGACCTGGAAGACCAGTTTCCCGCTGGTGGGGATCGGGGCCGGCGCCGGCCGGGTCGGGCTCCGGGTGCACAGGCACCGCTCCAGGTCCCACCGGACGCCCTCGCCCTGGCACTGGGACGGGATGCACCGGATGCTGCCCACCAGCGAGTTCCACCACTCCAGGGTCGATCGTTGCTCCCGGCGGGCCGCCGGGTCGTTGACGCTGAGCACCTCGTCCCCGGGTTGCAGGGGGACCTTCGAGGCATCCACCCAGCCGATGACCGGGGGCCGCCGCTCCAGGGCCGGCCACATCGCGATGACCGACACCCCGGCCAGGATGTAGAGCAGGGCCGCCACCGGGGCCCGCCGACTCTGGAACAGATGGTCGCTCACGAACCCCGCCACGTTGGCCCCCAGGACCCCCGCCACGAAGAGCCATCCTCCCCAGCCGGTCCACAGGAACGGTGCCAGGGCGATCAGGCCCCCCACCGTGACCCAGGCCGACTTCCGGCGGCCCTGGAGGCGGCTTCCCAGCCCCATCGCCAGCGCCCCCACGGCCAGGGCCCCCAGCAGCCAGGGCCAGTGGTCCCAGGACCCGTTCCGCAGCATGTGGCTCGACGGCAGCGACAGGATCTCCCGGGCATGGATCGGGAACCAGTGCATGACTCCGTTCCGCAGCACCCCCGTGCAGAACTCCACCAGGGCCACCGTCAGGATGATCGGGTTCGTGATCACCCCCTTCAGGATGCGCCGCAGGGGCACGTCCTCCCCGACCCCCGACGATGCGTCGCCCGTGTCGAAGTCCTGGAAGCCCGCCTGTCCCGGCCGGTCCCGGAGCAGCCAGGCCTCCAGGGCGGCCATGCCCAGCAGCAGCCCCGCCGGGGCGAAGAAGACCCACCAGGGCAGCACCCGCCCGTCGCCCGACAGCATCCGGGTCAGGGCCAGCACCCACTCATTGACCGAGAAGGCGAAGAAGACCCCCGACGCGATCATCGTGCCGAAGATGCCCGAAAAGCCGCCCCGTTCCCGGACGTGGAACCACGACGAGTTGACCTTCACGATGGCCACGGCGGCGGCGCTCTGGAAGTACATGTTGACGGCGTAGAGGACCGACAGCGTCGTGACCAGGCTGAAGGGAATCCACCCCTGGCCGGACAGCACGTCCCGGACTGCGAGGCCCAGGGCCAGGTTCGCGATGCCCGCCCCGATGGCCGAGGCCAGGATGGCCTTCTTGCCCCCGACCCGGTCGGTCAGGGGGCCGTTCAGCAGGAAGGACACCGCATAGACGGCCGTCCCGATCCCGAAGACCGTCCCGAAGTCCTCCTTGGACAGCAGGTCTCCCAGGGCGTTCTTCGCCACGGTCAGGTTGTAGCGCCCCATGTACAGGAACGCGTAGGTGAGCCCCAGGGGGAACCAGTTGAGGAATCGTCGCCGCCGGAAGGCCGCCGAGTGGACCGGAGGCTCGCTCATGGGATGCCGCTCCACAAAGCCGGCCCCATTATCGCCGCCCCCGTCGATGGGCGTCAACCGCGGTCCACCGGGGGAGAGTCACCGCGTCTCCCTGCGGGAACCATCGCGGTGCCGCAAGGTCCGGCGCGAGGAGGCGGTGACGGTCCCCCAGAGGAGGATCAGCAGCGGCAGGCAGGACTCCGGGGACCCCGCAGGAGCGGCGCAACCGCCACCCTTCCGGGCGGGGGCAGGGGTGTCCTCCGAGGGGCCGTCCGGGGCGTCCAGGGCCCCGGTCTCGGGGTTCTCCCAGGCGTCTCGGGCAACCGGGTTCCGATCCTCCTCCGACTCCCCCGTGTCCAGGGCCCCGGCCTCCGGGACCTCTTCGGCGACGGCCTCGGGCATCCCGTCGCCAGGGGCCTCGTCCGCCGCCTCCGGAACCAGTTCCGAGTCGCCTGGGACCTCCTCGCCGGCGATCGTCTCGGGCCCCCCGTCGGCCACGCCCACGTCCTCGCCGCCTCCCGGGTCCCCAGGGTCCGGCGGGACCCGGTCCTCCCGCTCCGACAGCGGCGACTCGCATCCCGGGTCGTCGGGCCAGTCCGTGAGCCCGTCGAAGTCGTCGTCCTTGCCGTTCCGACAGGCCGTGGCCCCCACTCGGAAGGCGATCTCGTGGTCCCCCCGGTTCCAGGGCGCCGCCCGGACCCGCAGCCGGTGCTGCCCCACGGACAGCCCCGTCGTGTCCAGCGTCCCCTCGAATCGACCGTATCCCGCCGGTCGCAGCGGCACCGGCTCCCGGTCGTCCACCTGGGCCGTCACCTCCCCGGCAGGCTGATCCCCGAAGACCAGCGCCCGGATGGGGCACTGGGGCCAGTCGGGCGGCAGCGACGGCGCCCGGGGATTGCCGCCGCCCAACGCCGCGTCGGCCGGCACCGTGACCAGGATCATCGGCCACTTCCCGGCGTCGAAGGCCCGGACCGACAGGATGCCCCCATCCAGGGCCAGCAGCGCCACGTGGTTGTGGTCCGCCTTGCCCAGGGAGTCCAGGTTCAGCAGCAGCGTGCGGCCCTGGAAGGACGCCTCATACTTGTGCGTGTGCCCGTAGAGGTAGGCCGCCACGTCCCAGGTCCGCATCAGGTCCTCGATCTCCTGTCGGCCGTATGTCAGGTCGTCCAGGGGGTGATGTCCGAACAGCACGTGGGCCACCGCGTCGCCGTGGTCTTCCAGGGCCTGCTGGGCGAACAGCAGTTCCCCAGCGTCGAGTCCCGCGTTGTCCAGCGGCGGCACCGCCCCGTCGTTGCCCGGCGTCGCCAGGCCCAGCAGGTGCACGCCCCCGTCCGGGTCCCCCATCACCACCGACTGCTGGGTCCGCCCCGTGGCGGCCCCCTGGATCGACCACTGCAGGAAGTGGGGCATCCCCCGGTCGTTGTACTGGTCGTGGTTCCCCGGCAGGTCCAGGTACACCGAGGCGTTCATGCCCGACGCCTCCACCAGCGCCCGGTAGTCCCGCCACTCGCCTTCCTGGGGCCCCCAGGGGATCAGCCCTCCCGGCGAGGCGTCGGTCAGGTCCCCGGTGACCACGACCCACTCGGGCTGCACGGCCTGGCAGGCCTCCCGGGTGACCCAGGCCAGATTCTCCTGGGGCCGGTCTCCCGACGTCCCGATGTGCGTGTCGGTCGTCACCAGCACCCAGTGGATCCGGTCCCCCGAGGCCCGGTACTCGTCCAGGGCACTGGCGGCCCCGGGCATCCACGTCGCCATGACCCACGTCGCCACCGATGCCAGGGCGACGGTTCGCCGGACGGCCGTTCCCATGACCCCTCCCGCGGTCCCGAGGCCAAGCCTAGCGGTCGTCGTCCTCGTCGGCAACCGTCTTCGCCGTCGGGTCCCTCCGGGAGCCCACTTTCGGCCGGGCCGTCGGTGACGGGCCCGGCCTCGTTGACAGGTGCCCAGGTCCGTCCTACGATCGCCCTGCTGCCCGACACGATCCTCCTTCCGGAGTCCGCGAGGGGGACTGGCGGCATGGGGAAGGAAACACAAGGAGGAACGCAGATGAAGAGGGTTCTCGGTTCGGTGCTGGCGATGGCGGTTCTGTCCCTGGGGCTCGCCGGGTGCGACGGCAAGGTGAAGCAGGACCTGGCGAAGTGCCAGGCCGACTCGGCCAAGATGGGCGCCGAGTTGAACGCCGCGAAGGGCGAACTGGACACCGTGAAGAAGGAACTGGCGGACACGAAGGCCAGGTTCGAGGCCCTGGGCAAGGAGAAGGAGGCCCTGGTGGCCCGGGTGGCCGAACTGGAGGCCACGCTGGCCGCGGCCCAGCAGCCGGCCCAGCCGGAGCCTGCGAAGGCCCCCGCGAAGAAGCCCGCCGCCAAGAAGGAGCCGGAGCCCAAGAAGACCTCCACGGGCGCCACCGCCCCGGTGGTCGAGAAGAAGGGCAAGGGCATGTTCCAGAAGAAGTGAGAATCGGCCCGGGCCGGTTCCCGAGGGAGTGTCTTTGACCAGACGAGGAGGAAGGATCATGAAGCGGATTCTGTGGGCCATGACCGCGGCGGCGCTGCTGGCCTTCGGGGCCTGCGAGGCCACCGACAACAACACCGACGCGACCACGACCGACCAGACCACGACCGACCAGACCACGACCGACCAGACCACGACCGACCAGACCACGACCGACCAGACCACGACCGACCAGACCACGACCGACCAGACCCCGGCCTGCACGGCCAGCGCCAGCAACGTGTACGACGGCTGCCTGAAGTTCCGGGACGCGCTGTGCACGAAACTGGTCGCCTGCAACTCCTTCGCCGACAAGGTCGAGTGCGGCAACTGGTTCGACAGCGAGGACGCATTCGGCGGCTGCGACCCGGACTTCACGGACCCGGTGGCCAGCGCCGCCAAGTTCGAGGAGTGCATCTGCGACATCCCGGACCAGACCTGCGAGTCCATTGCGGCCGGCGTGCTGACGGCCCTGCCGGCCTGCGGCGAGTGGGTCCCGGCCCCGTAGCAGTCCCCCTGCCGCGGACCTGAGGTCCGCCTTCGGTCTTTCTCTTCTTCCGTAATCCGGGCCCCCGTGGCCCGGGAAATTCTCGAAATATCAAGCCGTTTCATCACGGCGGTCTGACATTGGGTCATCTCCAGGGGCCGGCGTCAGGGGTCCGGGCCCTTCATCACGAACGGTCTTCGCTCAGATCGGGTCGGGCTCTTCGTAACCGGGCAGGGGCGTCGAAGGGATGCCCCCGGGCGCCGGGCCGGACATGTCAGATCCCGGGCGGCGGCTCGTCATCCGTTGGAAGGTCTGGAAGGAGGTGGCCGATGAAACGCTGCGAATACCGACGGAGCAAGCATTTCTGCAAGGGATGCGGCCAGCAGTGGGCTCGTTACCGGTTTCGGGGCGAGGTGCGCTGGGACTCGGACCACGACCTCTGCTTTCGGTGCTGGAGGTCCCTGCTGGAAGGCCATCGGCAGACCCTGATCGCTTCGTGAGCGGCAGGGGGGATCGAGCGATGGGACGGCCCCAGGGGCCGCCAGGAGAGGAGGGACACATGAAAGAGACCATGAGGGATGACCGTGGCATTGGGAACCCGGCGATGTCCTCCGAGGCGCGAATCATTCACCTGACCCCGGGCGGATACCGGCGGCTGGTGGCGCGGATCGAGGCGGCTCGGCGGGACTACTTCGCGGTCTGCGCCGAGACGGAGGTCGCTGCCGAGTCCGGGGACACGTCGGTCTGGCATGACAACTTCGCCTTCGAGGAGAACACCCGCCAGAAGCACCAGGCGGCCCGGCGGGTCCGGGACCTCGAGGCGATGCGGGATGCCTGCCGGGTCCACGACCTGCCCACCGGGGAGGCCACGGCGGTCCGCCTGGGCACGGTCGTGACGATCCGGCTGGAGGACGGGTCCGAACAGGCCTGGTTCCTGGCCGGTTGGGACGACGGGGACCCGGCGGCAGGGCGGGTGGCCTACAACGCCGGGCTGGGCCGGGCCTTGATCGGCAAGGAGGTCGGGGACGACGTCCGGTGGGGGCCCCCGGAGTCGCCCCGGCTGGCCGAGGTGGTGGCCATCCGGTGTGGGACGGCCCAGGACGACGAGGGGGCGGAATGAACCGCGCGATGCTGTCAGGACCGGTCTTCGTCGTGCTGGAAGGGCTCGACGGGTGCGGGAAGTCCACGGTGTGCGGCCTGCTGGCCGACCGCCTGGGCGCCTGTCTGCTGAAGACCCCGCCGGCGGGACTGGACGACATCCGCGGGCAGATCGATGGGCTGCTGGAGGACCGACCCCTGGCGCGGCCACTCTTCTATGCGTCGATGGGCGCCTGGGTCTCGGAACAGGCACGGCGCAACCTCCAGGCGGGGATCCACACGGTTTGCGACCGGTACTACCTCTCGACGCTGGCCTATGCCGCCGCTCGGGGTGACGTCGTGCCGCCGGACGAGATCCAGGGGCGCCTGCTGCGACCGACGGCCACGTTCTTCCTGGACGCCAGTGCCGAGGTCCGGCGGGAACGGATGCGTCTTCGGGGCGCCCTTCGGCGAGAGGACGACCGGTCGGTCGAGGCGACATTCGAGTCCCGGCTCCTGGAGGCCTATCTCACGCTGGGACCGGCCTGGTGCCCCGGGACCTGGCATGTGATCGACGCGAACCGGGACACCCCGGAGGAGGTGGCGGACCGGATCGTGGGCCTGTTGCAATTGCAGGAGGTGGCAGCATGAACGGCGGCAGGATCGACCTCCAGGGGAGACGGCGTCCGACCTATCTGCGCGTGCTGGTCACAGGGCGCTGTCCGATGCAGTGCGCGTACTGCCATGCCGAGGGGGAGGCCTTGCCCCGGGCTCCAGGCCAGCGCCCCCGAGGACCTGGCAGCGACGTGATCGGAGGCTGCCTGGAGGCGGCGGTTCGGACCGGCATTCGCAAGTTCAAGTTCCTGGGTGGCGAGCCGCTCCTGCGGCCAGACCTGCCCGGGATCGTGGAGGGACTGCGCCGGGCGGCCCCCGAGGCCGATCTGTCGCTGATCACCGGCGGGGTGGCCCCGGTGGAGAACCTGGAACGGGTCTTTGCCGCGGGCCTGGACCGGGCGAACCTGACCATCCACGGCTGGGGGGCCGAGGCATTCCATCGTCGTGGGGGCACCGAGGACCTGCGCCGGTTGCGGGACCGGAACCTGGAGTTCCTGCGGCGGAACGGTCGGCCCCTGAAGTTGAACTACGTCTATTCGGGGCCTCAAGACGACGAGGACCTGCGGTCGTTGCTCGACGTGGCCAGCCGGTGGGGCGTCCTGGTCAACGTGCTGGACGACCTGTCGGACCCCTGCGCATCGGCCATGACCGTGTCACGGGCCCTGCGCCGGATCCGAGGGGAGTATCTGGTGGAGGAGGTGGACCCCGATCCCGACAGCCTGCCGACGATGCACCTGGAGTGGGAGGACGGGCTTCGGGTGGAGGTGAAGCAGGCTCGCCTGGGAGAGGTGGCCCCCTGGAAGTGGTGTCCCGAGTGTCCGAAGCGGGAACGGTGTCGCGAGGGGATCTTCGCCTTGAGACTGGGTTTTCGAGGGGACCTGCGGCTGTGCATGGACCGGCCGGACCTGACGCTGCCCCTGGAGCCCCTGATCTCCCGGGGCATCGACGCGGCGGCTGCGGCCTGGAACCGCTTCATTGACAGGAGCCTGCCATGAACGTGCAGACGGTCGTGCTGGTGGGGCCCCACGGATCCGGGAAGACCACGCTGGGGCAGGAACTGTCCCGGGTCCTGGGGTGGCCCTTCGACGACGAGATCGGAAAGCGCATGCGTCGGGAGGCCCTGGTCCAGGACCCGACGGCCCACGCGGCCAGGCCGCAGCCCGATTTCGACCGGCGGGTGATGGAGGCCGAGGTGGCCCGGGACCGAGTGCGTCGGAAGGGTGGCCCCCGGGTCGTCGAGACGTGGCACCCGGGAAACCTGGCCTACTGCGAGGCCCGAGACCCCCGCCTGGCCGAGGCGTGGCGTCCCCGTCTGCGAACCCTGAGCCGTCGGGCGCCTGGTCTCCTGGTCATCCCGCTGCACATCGACCTTGAAACCGTGCAGCGGCGCCTGCAGGAGGCCGGGCCGCCGGACATGATGGTGCCGTGGCTGTGGCAGGTGGCGATGCGGGCCGAGGCGATTGCTCGCCAGTGGGGGCTCATGGTCTCGGACCCCGTGTCCACGATGGACCGGCCGGTGGCTGCCAGCCTGGCCGACGTGCTGGAACGCATCGACGCCTTCCAGGCATGTCCCAGGCCTGAAGACAATCGGACCTGGCGGACCACTCCGTGCCTTTGAGGAAGGACCGGTGCAAGAACAAAAAGGAGGGAACCGATGAGCAAAGGCAGGCAGGGACAGGGCGAATACAGCGAAGAGGCGTTCTGGGACAAGGTGGGCAGGTATGCATCCCAGATCGGCCGGGCCGTGCTGAAGCCGGTGTTGATCCTGTACTACACGCTCCAGAAACCGGAGGTTCCGGTCTGGGCGAAGACGGTGATCATCGGGGCACTGGCCTATTTCATCCTGCCCTTCGATGTGGTGCCGGACGTCATCCCGGGGGTCGGCTACAGCGACGATGCGGGGGTGCTGGCCTCTGCCATCGGCACCGTGGCCGCCTACATCGATGACGATGTCAAGGCCCGGGCCCAGGCGACCGTGGACAGCCTGCTGGGGTAGGGCAGGGGACCGGGCTGCGTGTCTTGAGGCTTGACAGTGGGGCGCTTGCTACAGGACCATCGGCGCACCTGAAGACCCGGTGGGGACGATTGGCGTGACGGCAGGATCTCGGCGGTCAGCCGCCAGGGGAGGGCATCGTGCCAGGACGGGTGGACGCACGGATGGCGATGTCGGTCAAGGTGTGGCAGGGACTGGTCTCCGGGCAGGATCCGACCTCCAGGGTCTGCTGGACCTTCGATCTGGGTCTGCTGACGCCGGCCCTCGGTGGGGGGATGAAGCCCGGCGAGGTCGAGGAGGATCGCCCCTTCCGCATCCCGTCGATCCGGGGCCAACTGCGCTTCTGGTGGCGGGCGACCCAGGGGGCCCGGTTTCCCCTGGCTTCGCAAAACGGAAGAAAGGTGGACTATCGGCCCATCCGGGAGGCCGAGGCCCTGCTGTGGGGCATGGCCTCGGTCGCGGAGGATGACCGGCGGCAGAGTCACCAGGAGCCGATGGCCTCGGCGGTCCGGGTTGCCCTGGACCTCGTCGAGGATCCGGGTCACAGGCTGCAGCGGCGCAAGGTGACCGATGACCGGGCCCCGATGGGCAGCGGGCTGGGCTATCTCTTCTTTCCGGCCCGGGAGATCCGGGGCGCCAATGCCCGGGATGCCCTCTCCTACTGGTGGGGCCCCGTGGCGAAGGTCCGGGTCGAACTGGACCTGGACCAGGTGAAGGCGAACCTGCGTCGATTGGGGTCTTTCCGGGACCGGACCCTGGATGCGGCGCTCCAGGAGGACCTGGTGCGGCAGGTCGCCGCGGCCCTGTGGGCCTGGGGCCATTTTGGCGGCATCGGGGCCCGGACCCGCCGGGGGGCCGGTGCCGTCGTGATGGAGGATGTCCAGGGACCCCACCACCAATGGCTGGCGCCGGCATACCGGTCCGTTGACGAGGTCCTGAAAGGCTTGAAGAAGGCCGCCGAATTCTTTGTGACCGGAGAGGCACGTCATGCAGGCGACATCCCGGTGCTGAAGGGTGCCTGTGTGGCCGTGTCCGAACTGAGGCTGGAGCGATCCCCGCAGTGGTCGGATAGGAATCAGCCAAAGGCCCCCCTGGCGATGCCCGAACGGGTCGGTGAGGCCGTTGGCAGGACGATGCAGGACTTCCGTCAGGGGGTCGGCTTTGCCCGCAATTCGGGCCAGGGTCGCCGGCCTGGCCGCAGCCGCTGGCCCGAGCCCGATGCGATCCGGCGGCTGTTGCGTCGATGGGCCCCGAACCATCAACCGCGGCTTCCGACCTTTTTCCCCCGAGCCGCCCTGGGGCTGCCGATCGTGTTCAAGTTCAACACGACCCAGGCCCCGGGGGACCCCGAGGGGCAGATCACGCTCTTTCCGGCGAGGGATCTCCAGCGCATGGCGTCGCCGCTGATCTTGCGGCCCCTGCGCCTCGAGGGGGGGGACCAGTACGCGCTGGTCGGTCTGTTGCTGAACACTCCGCTGGAGCCTCCAGGCGGCCTGGTGCTGGTGAAGGGGGCAAGGCAGCAGGGACAGGGGATCCTGGTGCCCCGGGAGGCCGAGCCCTGGGCCGGCCTGTCACAGCATGGCAGGCAGGTCGAACCCCTGAAAGCCGGGGGATGGGGGCCCGCCCCCTGCGCCCTGCTGTGTCGCATCGCTGGAAATCAGCAACGGAGGATGGCCCTATGACCACCGTGCTGGTGCTCCACCTGGGACCTGTGCAGCCATTCATCGCCGCGGCCCGGCGGATGTCGGACCTCCAGGCCGGTTCCCGCATCTTGTCCGAACTGGCCGCCGCGGCGGCGGAGGCCATCGGCCAGACCGGTGCCCGGACCATCTTCCCGGCGGTGGGGACCGCCGAGGGGTGTCCCAACAAGGTCCTGGCTCTCTGCCCTGAAGGTCCCGCACAGGCCCGGGCCGCCGCCCAGGCCGCCCGGCAGGCCACCGCCGCACGCTGGGAGCAGTGTGTCCAGGCGGTGGAATCGGAATTCCAGGACTGTCTGGACCTGACCGTCTTTCGGGACCAGGCGCGGCTGGAGGACTGGTGCCAGTTCTATGTCGCCTGGGCCACCCGGCCGACCTATGCCGACGCCCGGCAGGCCGCCGAGCGGTTGCTGGACGGCCGGAAGCGGACCCGGGACTTTCCGTCCCGCGATGGCACGCCCGGTGCGCCGACCCGGGCCAAGTCGTGGCAGGATGCGGGACGGGAGGACGTGCTGCAGCGGGGGAACCCCGCCGCGCTGGACCGCCTCCGACGGCGCCTGCTCTTGAAGGGACAGGAGCGGCTGGATGCCCTTGGGGCGGTGAAGCGCCTGGGCGAGTTCCGGGAATCCTTTGCCAGTGTCAACGACGTGGCGGTCCGGGCGGCCCGGGAGGCCCTTTCGGACGCTGCCCGGTCGCGGCTTGAGGCCTTTGAAGCGAAGGCCAAGGAACTGTTCGATGTCACGCAGGTGGACGCGGCCTGGTACTTCCAGGATCGACTGGAAGTCGAGGGCCGGGATGCGGGCCTGCAGACCGAGGAGATCCAGGAACTCCGCCGCCTCTTGAGCAAGTCCGGGTTCCGATCCACCCCCTACTATGCCCTGGTGATGGGCGATGGCGACGGCATCGGCGCGGCCATCTCGGGCTGTTCCGACCCCGAAGGACACCAGCAGATCTCGAAGGCCATGGCCGACTTTGCCCGGGAGGTCCGCACACGGTTCCAGAACGATCCGGACAAGGACCTGGGGTCGTTGATCTATTGCGGCGGGGATGACGTGCTGGCGGCCTTCCCGATGGCCACTGCCACCCGGGCCACCGCGGCCCTGGCGGCATGTTTCGGCCAGAAGGTCCAGGGATACAGCCTGTCGGCCGGCATCGCGGTGGCCCACATGCTGGAGCCCTTCGACCGGGTTCGGGAATGGGCCCAGGAGGCCGAGCGGGCCGCCAAGGCCTGGAGGGCCCGGCTCCCTGCCTCCCTGGCCGCCCGGGGCGCCCTGGCCTTGCGGATCCAGAAACGCAGCGGCGACGCCCTGACCGTGCTGGGTCCTGCGGCTCCCGACCCCGATCCGAATGCCCCCGGCACGTTGGACTGGGCCCTTGGAAAGGCCCGATCTCTCTATGACAACCGGCTCCTGGTCGAAAAGGCCGCCTATGATCTGCGCGCGGGCCTGCTGGATGTGCCGGAGGAGGCCAGGTGGGACATGGCCCGATACATCCTCTCCCGGAAGCAAGGGTCAGGGGCCTCCGAGGGGACAGGGGGGGCGGAAGTGGAGGCCCTGTCGGCCTGGGCGAAGGCGGTTCACGGCAGCGGCGTCCAGGGACTGGGAGCCTTCATCGACCTGCTGCTCGCGGGACGTTTTCTGCACCTCCACTGTCCCAAAGAAACGAGGTGACCGGCCATGGCGGACTTTCTGATCGTACCGCTCCAGGCATTGCAGTTCGGGGACGGGCGCGCCTCGGGGTCCGGCGGCATGACCCGGACACTCTCGATCCCGTGGCCCCAGACTCTTCGGGGTGCCATCCGGACGGCTCTGGCCCATCGCATGAAGCGGCTGTCCGAACTGATCGATGGCGGTGCGCAGCCCATCGACCCACGGATCGGCGGGCGGGATGACCTGGGCACCCTCGACATCCGGGGGCCCTTGCCGTCGGCTCTCTGGGAGGGGACCCAGCAGGTCTGGGTGCCGCGGCCCCTGGACTTCGAGGTCTTCGGGCCGACGGACCCTGACCGGGCGATCTCCGTTGAGCCCTTGAAGCCGGTCCTGTTGGAACCGGGGGACGGCCTCTGGGACCTCCAGGGGGGGCGGCCGCGTCTGGTCCCGTGGTCCCTGGCCAGTCCGCCCCAGGCAAAGCCCATGGCCCGCCCTCCCGCCTGGATTCCCTTCCCGGCATTGGTCCGGTGGGCCATCGGTGACTTTGAGGGCCTCCGGGCCACCATCGCCCAACTGGACGGCATCGAGATCAGCCAGACCAGCACCCAGGTTCACGTGGTCCTGACCCCGGGCCGCACGGCCGAGAAGGGGGGGCTGTTCGTGACCGAGCAGATCGAGTTGAACGATGGACTCCAGGGGGCCTGGTGGATGGCGACGGAGTCCCTCGAGGCAGGCGAGGCGCCCCTGCCCCTGACGCTGGGGGGACAGCAGGGGCTGGCCCGGTTGATCGCGGCTCCAGGAGGGTTCCCAGGCGCCGCGCCGGGGGCCCTGCCCGACGAGGTCCACCAGGCCATCGAGGGGTCTGGGGGATATCTGCGGGTGCTGGTGCTGACCCCGGCCCTGTTCTCCCATGGTTCGATGCCCGGTCCCGAAGACCTGCTAGGAGGCGAGGTCCGGGCGGCCGCAGTTCCGGGACCGATGCCGGTCTCGGGCAGTCGGTTGCTGGAGAAGGGCCGTGCAGAGCCCCGGCCGGCCCGTCGAGCGGTTCCGGCCGGGTCGGTCTTCGTGGTTCGGTACCCGGACCCCCAGAAGGCCCTGGAAGCGGCGCACCGGATGTGGTTCTGCAAGGTGGGCAGTCGCCCGGAGGACCGCCTGCAGGGATATGGTCTGGTGGCGGTGGGAGGGCTTCCGAAAGACACCGCCTCGCAGATGGACCAGGCCTGGGACATCATCCAAGGAATCCAGTAGGAGGAACGTCATGGCCGCTACCGACCTGTTCTTCGTCCATGCCCTGTCGCCGGTCCACGTCGGCTCCGGCAGTTCGGTGGACATCGTGGACCTCCCGCTGATCCGGGAGCGCAGCACCGGCCATCCCTATCTTCCCGGGTCCTCGGTGAAGGGGGCGCTTCGTGCGATGGTGGAGGCCCGAGGCAACAGGAACGTGGAGGACATCCTGTTCGGCTTCCGGAAGCGTCGCGAGGACGAGGATTCGGACCGGGACACCTTCGCCGGGGCCCTCGCCATCTCCGATGCGCGGCTGCTGCTGCTGCCCGTCCGGGCCTCCCGGGGCGTCTTCGCCATGACGACCTGCCCTCTGGCCTTGCGGCGATTGCTGCGACTGCTGGAGGACGGGGGCATCGGCGCCGACGACATCCTGAAGGCGCTGAAAGAACTCCTGCAGGACCTGGGCGCCATGACCGAGGACCAGCCGGCCCGGGTGGCCGAGGGAAGCCTGCTGATGAAGGGCGCCAGCACCAGGGTGGACCTGGAGGACATGGAGACCACGCTCCAGGAGGATCCCCGATTGACCATCCTCGGGCGGTTCCTGGCGCAGCACCTGCTGTCCGGGGAGGACGACTACCTGACCCGGCGCCTCTGCCTGCTGCCGGACGATTCCTTCTGTTATTTCGCCGAGCATGCGACCGAGGTGAATGCTCGGGTCCGCATCGATTCGGCGACCCGGACGGTGGCCCACGGGGCCCTCTGGAACGAGGAGTATCTTCCCGCCGAGTCGGTGCTGGTGGGCATCCTCCAGTCCTTCGGCAGCCGGAAGCAGAGGGACGGGGCTGGGGAACCGTCCTGGGAGGGGCGGAAATGCCTGGACGAACTCTGGAATGGTCACACCCGCGTCGTCCACACCTTCGGCGGCAAGGAGACCACGGGCCATGGTCGGGTGCGCCTGACCCGGGTGCAGGGAGGTGTCTGATGAGACATTCACTGGACAAGGCCCTGGCAGAGGCGGTCTGGACACAGATCCTGGCCCTGGAGAGGGGTGAGGGGCAGCACCAGCCGCTGTCCGAAAAAGGACGAAAGGATTTCAAGAACCGGTGTCAGGATTTCCCACGCTGCCTGCGGCAGAACGGCCTGACCCTGGCCCTGACCTTCTTCCAGGGAAAGTCGGACAGCGAGAAGCACCAGACCTATCTGGACCGGCTGGCGGCGGTGCTGGCCAGTGAATCGTTGAGGCACAGGACCGGGATCCAGTGGGCCGGCGCATCGGAGACGGTCACCACCCTGATCGATCGGGCCGTGAGGTCGGACGTGCGGGCCTACCGCCAGATGACGGGCATCGTGTCCCGGGCGTCCCTGTGGTTCAAGAGGCTGGCCGAGGCGCGGTGGTCCGACTGAATCGGGGGGGATCATGGACCGGCATCCCGGACTGTGGTTCAAGGTGCGCAAGACCTACGTGGAGTGCTACAAGTCGCCGGCGTCCCGGGACACGTTGATGAAGAACATCTGCGAAATCCGCCCGGACTCGACCTACCAGGCGGTGCTGAACCGGTGGAAGGCCGGATTCACGCCCGATGGGGCAGGGCCGGGCGGCCTCTGGTCTGACTGCAGGGAGATGGACGTCTCCTTGCGCCTGATCACGGGCATGGGGGATCGGGGCGTCTTCGAGTGGGGAATCCGGCTGCATCACACCTACGGCATGCCGATCATTCCCGGGTCCAGCCTGAAGGGCGTGGTGCGCTCGATGGTGCAGGCTCGTCGGGATGCGGTGGCGCAGGCCGGCGGGGACCCGACGGAGTGGGACGCCATGGCCTGCGCGATTTTCGGGACCACGGACCAGGCCGGGGTCTCCATCTTTCATGATGCCTGGTGGGTGCCCACCCGGGATCACCCGACGCCCTTCGTTCGAGAGGTGATGACCCCCCATCACCTGCAGTATGGCAGCACGGATGACCATCCGGCGGCCGACTGGGACGACCCGACGCCGGTGACCTTCGTGACGGTTCGTGGACGGTTCTTCTTTGCCGTGGAGGCCGGGAGCCAGGATCTGGCGCGCCTCTCGATGGATCTGCTGCAGCGGGCCCTGGTGGAACACGGCGTCGGGGCCAAGACGAGGGCCGGCTATGGACGGTTCCATGGGTGAGGACGGAATATCGCCGCGTCACGACGCCCTGGGGTTGATTTTCTACCTGGACATCGCGTGCCGGCTGTCGGGTCCAGGGGGCCGGGGCATCGTGGCGGTCCCGCCGTCGGCGATCCGGGGGGCCTTGAAGACGGCATTCCGGCGACAGGTGTGGTGCCTGCATCCGGACCGCATCGAGTGTGGGGACTGCTCGGCCATCTTCGGATGCCCCTTCGGGCTGTTGTTCGACCCGCGGGTTCCGCCCTGGTCCACTCGCCGCCGGTCGGAGCGGGAGATTCCATCGGCCCTGCGCGTGGTCCCTTCGGATGACGACCGCAAGGCGAGTTTCCGCCTGCTGCTGATGGGACGTGGGGCCGGCCTCTGGCCGTTCGTGCGGACCAGTCTGGACCGCCTCGTGCTGGAGATGCCCGATCCGCGGCCCGTCGGACTCCTGGATGCCGTGGCCCGGCACCCCGACGGGGACGTTCCCCTGGTCGTCCAGGGGCGGGACACCGGCCACGAGCCTCCGATCTGCCGGATGCCCCCTCGGCCCCTGCACTTCGAACGGGCCGTCACGGTGCGGTTTCTGACGCCCCTGCAATTGGGGAGGCCCGAGCCCCGGGACCCAACAGAGGTGACGTTTCTGCGCATCATGAAGTCCGTGCTGGGGCAGTTGTCCTCCATCGCCTATTTCCACGCCGCCGAGGCCATCGACCTGGACTTCCGGGACCTGCTGCAGGCCGCGGGCGACATCCGGGCCACCCGGCACCGGCTGACCCGGGTGACCGGGACCCACACGTCCTCGGCGCGCCAGGGCCATCGGGAGATCCCGCTGGACGGGTGGGTCGGCGAGATCGACTTCGAGGGGTCGGAACTGGCGCGGTTTGGGGACCTGCTGGCCGCGGCGGAGGTGGTGGGCGTCGGCAAGAAGACGGCCATCGGCCTTGGCAGGCTCCGGGTCGTGGATGGGGCGTAGCGACACGGGAACTGGACGACAGGGGGACAGGGGATGGAAGAGGAGGTCGAGGGAATCCGGCTCGTGTCGTTTCTGGGGAAGGCCAACTATCAGCAGACCACCTATGCCTGGGGCGACGGTGCCGAGGACCGGTACATGTCCCGCTATGCCACGGCTGCCGTCTGCCAGATGTTGACGAAGGAGGAGACGCCGCCGCAGGAGGTGTGCATCGTCAGCACCGACGAGGCCTGGGCGATGCACGGGGGTGCCCTGAGTCAAGAGGTGGCGGCCATCACCGGGGTTCGGCCCACCCATCGTCCGATTCCCTACGGGGAAACTCAGGAACAACTCTGGGACCAGTTCGCCACGCTTCGGGACGCCTTTCGGGTGCCTTCGGGGAGGAGCCTGGTGCTGGACATCACGAACGGGTTCCGGTCCCAGCCGTTCTTTGCCGCGGCGGCACTGTCCTTTGTCCGGGCCGTGGACCCAGAACGGCCAGAGGTCCGGGTGTACTACGCCGGGAACCTGGTGCCGGAGAAGCCGACGGCCATCTGGGACTTGACGCCCTTCACCGAACTGGTGGACTGGGCCCAGGCGCTGGCCCTCTTCCTGAAGACCGGGAGGGTTGAGGACGTGGTGGACCCGACCAAACGGCTCGGTCGGGCCTTGCGCAAGGCATGGGCCCGCGGAGGCATGCAGGGGCCGCAACCACAACTGGATCGGCTGGCCGCGGCCCTGAAGGCCTTCGGGGAGGACCTGGCCACCATCCGCACCGGGGCCCTGTTGCTGGGCCGCCAGGGCGAATCCTCATCGGTCGATGCCCTGGTGCGCGCCTTGCAGGACGCCGAGCCGGATGTCCGCAGGCACCTCCCTCCGCTGGCTGATGTCGTGCAGCGGATCCGCGACTTCCTGGAGCCGCTGACCGGCGTGACCTCGTTGCGGGATCGCCGTGGGGAGGAAGCCCTGGCCTCGCTGGCGGGGCTGTACCTGGACATGCAACGGTACTCCGAGGCGGCCACCACGGTGCGGGAGGCATGGGTGACCCGCTACGCGTCTCCCGAAGCGGCCACGCCCGGTCCTGGCCATTCCAGGCAGGCACGGAACCTGGCCGAGTTTGCATGTGCACGGATGGACCGAGACACCTTCCGGCGCATCTCCGACATGCGCAACGACATTGACCACGGGGGCATGAACCCATCCCCGGCCCCGGCGAGAACGCTGATTGGGGTGGTGTCCCGTGAGGTGGATGTGCTGCGCCGGAGCGTCGGCCAGACCAGGGGGGCCGAGGCGCAGGGGACGCCCGTGTTTCTGAATCTCAGCAATCACGCCTCGGAGAGGTGGGAGGACACCCAGCGGGAGGCAGCACTGGCGTTGGCCCCACGGATTGTGGACTTTGCGTTTCCCGAGGTGCCTCCCGACGCATCTGAGGATGACGTGAAGAAGATGGCCGAGGACCTGTTGGAAAAAGTCCCGGAAGGGACCAGCCATGCGATGGTCCAGGGGGAGTTCACGCTGACGTGGTTCTTGGTTCACGGGCTGAACCGCAGGGGCATCCAGTGTCTGGCGGCCACCTCCCGGCGGGACGTGGTGACAGGGGAGGGCGGGGTGAAGACGGTGCGTTTTCGTTTTGTGCGTTTCCGAAGTTATTCTCTGATCTGATGGGGACCAGCGGGACCGGCGATTTCACTGGGTGCGGTGGATGGCGGGTTGAGGGGAGTCTCCGGGCCGCCATTGGACGTCGCCTTGGGCTTCGCGGGATGGTTCCTCGAGTCCGAGAATTCCGGGGCTGTCCAATGAACGTAGGGAGGGCTTCCCGATCGGGCGATATTTGTTGGGAACTCTCGCAATTGGATGGTCAGACGATAGTCCTTGTAGAAACGGCCATCCTCGTCACGCTTCGGGGGCAGGGATTCCTGCTGGTAGTTCGGAAAGAACTGGAGTTGATCCATGGCCATCTGCGAGCCCAGTTGCTGTCCCCAGGCTCGAATATCGGCCTCGCCGGCGAGGTAGGCCTTCTCGCACCGCATCACCTCGATACTGCGGCCGCCCTCGTTGACGACAAAGGAGACCGTCAGTCGTTTGGGGAGGCTGCGTTCCCATGCCTCCTGCTGTTCTCCCCACCAGATCACGACCGCGACGGCCAGCGTGACAAGACTCAGGACCGGCTCGATGACCGACCACAGATTGGCTTTGTCAATGCTGCCTGACAAGCAGGCGGCGACCAGCAGGACAGCGGCCGCGGCAATCGGGGCTGTGATGACGCCTTTCTGACGAGACCATGAAAATTGCAGGATTTCCAGAATCTGATAGCGCTTGGACATGGCAGGGGTGCTCCTTCTTTGGAGTGTGACAGGAGTTGGAACCAACAACGGTTTCAAGGAACGACAACCAGACAGGAAGCGGATCTGTTCATTGCAAATCGGCATTGGAGGAGTGCGGGGCCTCCAGTTGCCAAGGCCATGATGACCGGTAGCCACTTGTCGGCCTCTTGAGTCTCTCTTCCTCGGGGGGGCTCTCTGGCCAACGGCAACGGCGGAGAGAGCACCCTCGCCGTGGAGTCTTCAATCCCCTCTTCATCGGGGTGGTTCTTCGGACACGAGCAACCCACAAGACGAGGTGAACTTCATGTTCCGTCTCAATCCCCTCTTCATCGGGGTGGTTCTTCGGACCTATTAATTACTGGCTGCATGCATCACTGCCTCCCCTGGTCTCAATCCCCTCTTCATCGGGGTGGTTCTTCGGACAGCCAGCACGAACGGTGCTGGCTCGTTTATACTGTCTCAATCCCCTCTTCATCGGGGTGGTTCTTCGGACACATCCGTGTGGATGTCGGGGGGGAGTATTCTGTGGAGTCTCAATCCCCTCTTCATCGGGGTGGTTCTTCGGACCAAGGAGGTCAAGATGGTGTTCTACTTCCCGTCCCTCATGTCTCAATCCCCTCTTCATCGGGGTGGTTCTTCGGACATTGTGGGAGGCCCTCCAGGTCTCCCACAATGAGGAGTCTCAATCCCCTCTTCATCGGGGTGGTTCTTCGGACCGCGATCTTGATTTGATCATTAGATTTGTTCGTGAAGTCTCAATCCCCTCTTCATCGGGGTGGTTCTTCGGACATGAAAGGCTTGGTCATGAAGCAGAGCGAGTTGGGCGTCTCAATCCCCTCTTCATCGGGGTGGTTCTTCGGACCCGGTCAGGTGGAGAGTCGGACTACTGGAAGGGCTTGTCTCAATCCCCTCTTCATCGGGGTGGTTCTTCGGACGTCCGGGATATCCTGTACGTCGTCTTCCCCTCTGAGGTCTCAATCCCCTCTTCATCGGGGTGGTTCTTCGGACTTGAGCACACGGGGCAGGAGCTGCCCGAAGTTCTTGGTCTCAATCCCCTCTTCATCGGGGTGGTTCTTCGGACACGCCGGGAGGTGGGCTATTAATTATTGGTTGCATGCTGTCTCAATCCCCTCTTCATCGGGGTGGTTCTTCGGACTTGAAAGAAGAGTTGGTCAGGAGCCTCCAGGAGGAGGTCTCAATCCCCTCTTCATCGGGGTGGTTCTTCGGACGGATTGAGCATACAGGGCGGGAGCTGCCGGAGGTTCTGTCTCAATCCCCTCTTCATCGGGGTGGTTCTTCGGACCCGGTTCTTCGAGTGGTCTACGTCTTGTGGGCGGTGAAGTCTCAATCCCCTCTTCATCGGGGTGGTTCTTCGGACTACGCTATTGTGGAGGAGAACAAATGACAAAAAGAGAGTCTCAATCCCCTCTTCATCGGGGTGGTTCTTCGGACGAGACGGAGTGCCCCTGGAGGCGAAAAGGATCCTGGAAGTCTCAATCCCCTCTTCATCGGGGTGGTTCTTCGGACATCTGCGGGGCGGCGACCAAGAAGGGGGCCATGAGACTGTCTCAATCCCCTCTTCATCGGGGTGGTTCTTCGGACCCCTGGGAGTGGTGTTGGCCAGGGACACGGTCAAAAAGTCTCAATCCCCTCTTCATCGGGGTGGTTCTTCGGACATGCCGCAGGTACTAGCACCCTTTGTGGTGCTGGTTGGTCTCAATCCCCTCTTCATCGGGGTGGTTCTTCGGACCCCTACCCATCGGGGCCCCGCTTCCCAACAGGGGGAGCATAGCACGTTTCCACGGACCCCCCCACCCCCCTCCCCCCCATGACAACCAGCGACCGGCCGGAGTGGCGCAAGTCACGGAAATTGCAGAGTAATCGGAAACCGCGGACCCCCTCGGGTCACTGGTAGGAATTTCCAGGGGTTGGCGCCGATCGGGGGGGTGCTGGGGAGGTGCGAGGTTTTTCGGCTCGTTCATGATGTCACCGATCCAGTTGTCAAAGACCCCCCAGTCACCAGGAGCAACGGAAGCACTGGTACCGCTCCTGGCCCAGGAAATGCCTCGCGAGGCAGTATACCTGCTCCCGCAGGACCTGGCGATAGGTCAGCCGACAACCGGCCCGAGGATACTCGACCGTCTCGGCCAACCGACGCTCGTAGGCCGTCACCCACTTCCGACTGCCCATGGGGGTCATCAGGAGGCGCCGCCGCCCGGCGGGAGGTTCCGGATCCTCGTCGGAGCCCAATGGGTCCTCCCCCGCCTGCCGCGCCTCCAGGATGGCCTTCAGGTGCGCCTCGATCTGGCGCGCCAGTTCAAGAGCCCGGGCAGCCTGGGCCCGGGCCAGCCAGGAGTGGGTGATGGTCCGGCTGCCGGGACATGAGGAGGCCCCTACAACACGACCAGGTCATCCTCCCGGGGAAGGGTGCCGATCCCCATCACCTCCACGGACCCGCGACAACGACCACAGAGGCGATAGAAGCGGACCGAGTCCACCTGAGGGTCCATCACGTCCTCCAGGGCCCGACGCAACTGCACGATCCCCTTTTCGTCCATCTCGCACTCGAAGACGCTCTTCTGGACCCGGCGGCCGAAGCCCTCCGAGACCTTGGCCACCCGCCGCAGTCGTTGGGGGTCCGTGATGTCGTAGGTCACCAGCACCAGCATGGCCACCTCCTGCGATCCCATCCTTCCAAAAGACTGCACCGGGCCTGTCCATTGAGCATAACTCATGGAAGGGATGCGTTGACAAGGGCGGCCGGTTGGGACAGACTCTGCCCCCTTGAGGATTGACTTTTCTTGGATGGAAAAGGACCCATGACGGCCGGAAACGGTTCCATGACGGCAGTGGATGCCCTCAGGATTCTGGCGGATATCCAGCGATATCCCCAGATGCCTCTTCGCTGGAAGGCGTTCACTGTCCTTTTCCAGGCCGTCTGCAAGCGCCTCCACTACGATGGCGCGAATATCACAGCACAGGTTCCTGAGGAGGTGGAATGCCTCCATATTTCTCTGATGTTCTGGCTTGACAATGGGTTCGATCTTTGTCAGGAGCTGGTGACCGATGATCACGCGATCGCCTACCTGATGACGGCCATCCGAAACAGAATCAAAGACCATCAAAGATCACTCCGGCATGTGCCATTGCCAGACGACTCGAAGAGTGCCCTCGAGGTCCACGCGCGTTCCAATCAGGCCGATGAGGCGCATGGTGGCCTCCAGGCGAAGGGGGCTGGCATTCCTGAGGAGTTCTTGGGTCAAGACGGACGCCTCTCACATGTTCTATCGCGGCTACAACAGGACCTGGAAAGAGCGAAACAGAGGTTGGTCACCCTGATGGAAGAGGAACGGCGACGCTTTGGCGATATGGAGACATGGGCCAGGGCGGGCCAAGGAGGGTTCGGGGGGGAGGTCTTCAGGGCAATGCAGGAACACCTGGAACCCCGCGTGGCACCCCTCATGGAACTTCTGACTGAACCGAAATACTGGGACTTGCCAGACGGTGGCCCCCAGGCAGGATGGGAAACACTGATCCAGAGTGTCAAGGCCTATGGTTGTGTGCTGCGGAATTGCATGGATGACGTCATCCAGCCCGATCGCATGGAACTGTTCGTGGCGACCTACCGACTCCTGGTGGACATTCGCCTGGACCGGACCACCGTGACGAAGCGGGCAGAAGAGGAACTTGCTCACGAAGGAAGGACACGGGAGGACCAGGATTTCACGAAGATGAGAAATCGTCTGTACCGCCGGGTCTGCGATTTCCTGAAAAGGCTCGAGGAATCCCGGAAGCAACTTGAGGCCGCTGTGAGGCAGGCGGGTCCCCGGCCAGGAGGTCCCACGCTCAAGGGGCTGCTGACCGCTCGGAAGTGGATCGAGGACCTTCGCGTCTATCAGCGGTCACCCCGGATCGATGGTGAGCGCTCAGATCCGGCGAAGACCTCCGTTTCCTAGTGGGGGAGGCACGATGATCGACGAAACGGAAGGGATCAGACTTGAGCCAAGGGAGAGGGATGCGCTGGGCCTGCCGGCAGGGGCGCCCTTGCGTTGGCACCCGGTGCGAGCCACGGCGGACGTGATTCACCACGGGAAAATGGTGATGCAGCAGCCCGTGGACGCATGGATGGTGGTCACGCCGTTGCGGTGCGGGTTGACGGAGGAATATCGCCCTGCAGATGGCCTCGTGCGACTGTCCTTCGATGAGACCATGCGGGCTTTCGAGGTGAGGGGGACCATCGGGGGAGTACGGTTTGATGTCAACCGTTCTGGTCTCTTGAAGGCTTCGCTGGCCCCGGAATCGGCGTTCTCCATTCGCCTGGATGAAGAAACGGTGCTTGCGATCCTCCGGGACGCCCGTGGGGATTTTCATCGTTGCCTGGCAACGGAAGCGGGCGATCGGCAGGACCGCTTCGAGCAGGTGCTGGAGGTCCTGAGGGCGCGCCTGGACGAAAAGTCCCCAGAGTGGTTGCGTTCAGCCGTCCTCCGTCACCTGGATGGCATGGATGCGCTGTCACAGGTCATGGCCCTTGCGGTGTTCAGACGATTCCGTTGCCTGTGCACGACTGCAGACGAGGTGCGGATCGCCATCGAGCGGGCCATGGCCCAAGATGCCACGGTTCTCAGTGATTTCATCGATGACTGGATTCAGAGCCAGTCGATGGAGGAGGTGCGGCGCATTGAGTCGCTGGCGCTGGAGGAAGTGCGACGCCTCCGGGACCTGCTCCACGAAGTGGAAGAGACACTGGACCCTGAGGAACCGGCCTGGATTCGTCGCTGGATCGCCTGGTGCGAGTCACGGGATGACCTGGAGGCCCTTCGGGTTCTGGTCGATTTGCGCGGCGGGAGTCCACGACTCGATGCGGAACTGCGATCGCTGGACGAGCAGGGGGACAACTTCCGGGTTGGTCTGCCGCGCCGAATCACAACCGAGGTCACACGCCTTCGGGAGGTGGCCAGTCTGGACCCCGGTGCATGGTGGGCCCGGGATTCCCATGTCGGAGACGTCTGGGAGTTCTGATGCGACGGTGGTTCACGCACGACGAACTGGAACCTGATGACCTGGAAAGGGCCCGGCTGGCCCTGCGGAGTTCGCCCTGGTCATGGCCTCGATCCGAGGATGTTCAGGCGATGGATCGAGCCCGCCAGATATCCGGCCTGGACGGCCCACCCCAGCGACCGGGCCTGGTTGCCTTGATCGCGGTTGGGAGGGGCGACGTCTCCCTTTGGGTCTTCTCTGTCGATGATCGGAACCCTTTTGGCAATGAGGGGCGCCATTTCATCGAGCAGGCCCAGGAGGCCTGGAAGGATGTCCTCGCAGCGTTGCCACGGCACTTGCCGGTCATCTGGACCTCGCTGTCCCACCGTCGAAGTCTGCATCGACAGGCCTTGGAGATAGAGGCCCGTCATGATGGGGGAGCAACGGAGAGTCCATCTTTCCCTGTGGCGCTGGATGGGCGCTCATTCGGGCTGTCCTTCGGACTGGCCCTGACATCCGACCTGTTGGGGGTGTGTGTGCCGGATGACCTGGCAGCCTCCGCCGCGGTGAATGCCATGGGGGAGGTCCTGCCGGTGGATGCGATTGGGCGCAAGGTCCGCGCATTGCGGGAGATGGCACCCAGGGTGCGCCGCATTCTGGTGGCTCCGGACAACGCCCAAGAGGCACGGGAAGCATCGAAAGGGTCGATGGAGGTCATCCCGGTGGATCGATTCGACCAGGCCCTGGCCCTGGTCTTTGGCAGTGATATCTGGAGGCTGGTCGAGAACAGGTTTAACAGCCCTGGGGAACGTCGCGCCATCGTGGATGGGCTGTTTCGATTGGCGATGCACGATAGCCTTGGCCTTTCGACATGGGAACCTGTCAGGAACATGGCCGGCCGGGCACTGGAGGTCTGGACTTCGATCTCCGCGACCCAGCGATGGAAACTCCAGTGCGCCCAGGCCATTGCGTCTCGTCATCTGGGCAGGGAGGATGTCCTCCTCTCTGTGCCCCGAGGGGACATGCTTCGATCCGTGCCCGTCACCGTCAGGCTGGCCTACATCGCCCACTGGGTCCAGCAGGCGGCTGATACGGGCTGTGCCGATCGGGCCGAGGTCTTGCGGGTCACCAGGCGTTGCCTGGTCCGTGGTCGCGAGGCCCATCCGGATCACCTCCGGGTACTGGGCGCCCTGGCGCGGTATGAAGCGGTGGCAGGCGATCCCGTGGAAGCGATCGCGTTGGCTCGGGAGGCCGCAACGGGCTGGACAAGCCGGTTCCTGGACGACCAGTCGGCGCATCCGCTGTGCCTCTGGTACCATCTGGCGGCTGCCCTGGAAGACCGCCGTGAATGGAAACGTGCCGACAGATTTCGCAGGACCCTGGAGCAGCAAGTCATCAGGGACCTGATCCGGGAGAACCCTTTCGTGGCACTGGCCTACGCCAGCGGAAAGGTGCTGCTGGGCGATTTGGATGACGAGGCTTTCCAGTTACTGGAAGGCCTTGACCCCGAGAGTGGGGTCCCTGCGCATATTGGATGGTCGGCCTTGCGATGGCGCGTGACATGGCTGTGGAAGTCGGGACGGAAGCGGGAGGCGGAGGAAGGGTTGAAGCGGTTCGATGGGCTGACCGGAAGCCTGCACGATCAGGACGGGTCCGTGACCTGCAATCGGGCTCTGTTGGGCCTGTGGCTCGCCATCGAGCAGGGAGACAGAGGAGGTGTGAGGGTGCAACTCCAGGCATTACGGGCAGTTACGCCGGGCCTCATGCGAAACCTGGAGGCGTTTGCCAAGGCGATGGGACGCCCGTTTGAAGACATGGTCTGGCGTTTTTACCCCTACTGAGGTGGCGGTGTTCCGGGAACCGGCCCCCCGTCTCAAGTGAGGTCCCAGGACGTGCGGGCGAGGGCCTCCTGGGGCTCGGACCGGGACGGCCGCATCCCAGAGGCCGATTCGCAAGAGGTTGAGGGAAGCAGCCGAGTTCGGAAGGTCTGTTCCTCTTCGGCGATGAGGTCCCCGATGCCATCGGTTACCATCAGGAAGCGCCGATGGCCGTGCTTCCGGGAATGGCGGAAGACCCATATGGGGTCGGTGCCATGGGTGGTCAGGTAACGTTGGGAACCGGGTGCGGTACAGACCTTCGGACCCTACAACTCCATCCGGAACGCCCAGCCGCCCTCCTGTCGCTCCCGAACCAGCGTTCCGCTGGACAGGTCCAGGCGATCCCCGCCCGTGGCATCCATCAAGGCCGCCAGCAGCGAGTGTACCTCAGCAATGGCCTGCTCGATGCCCCGTTGCTGCCTCCGTAGTTCAGCCAGCCGTCCCAGGAGCCTCTCTGCCTCGGCCCGTTCCACCGGATGGCCCTTCATGCGCTGGCGTCCCTGTTCCTCCGCGGTCCGGCGAAAGGCATCGACCTCGCTGGCCGCCAGGGCATGCAGCACCGGGGATGGATAGCCACCACGGGGAGACCGGAGCCGGCAGTCACAGACCACGCCGGCACTGAGACCCGAAAAACTCTCCTGCACCCGAATGCAGGAAATCGGGTGATCCTTCCGGGACTCGAACCATCGCTGGGTCACCTTGCGGTTGTAGTTCATCGTGAAGGACATGACCTGGTGGATCGCCGCCTCGGACTCGGACCCCAGGTGGCCCAGGGAATAGAGCATCAGCAGGCGCTCGCCATGGGACAGCCACCCGGTCGCTCGGGCCTTCCGGTAGAGATGGCGAACGACGGCACAGCCTGCCAGGACTCGGCAGACATTGGGGAACGCCGCCATGGGCGCCTCGTCATTCAGAGACCACGGGGGTTCCCGGCGGTCGGCCGGTCTGGATCCCTCCGGTGCGGGGTCGCCGGCCTGGGAGGTCTCTCCGTCCTCCATCCACTGGATCAGGCGCTCTCGAGGAATGGCTTGAACGCGCAGGAGGGCCTCGCCGGGGTCAGGCAACGGGCGACCCTCGTCATCCAGGAGCCAGCACCGCCGGGCCGTCCGACCGTGGATGCCCAGAGGCAGTTTCAGGATCGGCCCCTCCAAGCCCGGTCGCCATCGGTCCCGGTCGGGGAAGCACTGGATCACCTCGTCCCAGTCGGCAGCCTTCACGGTCTGCAGGATCTCCGCTGCCAGCCTCCGGGCCACGGCCGGCTGGACGGCCTCCTGGAAGAACAACCAGACGTGGCGGCCCTTGGCGCCCGAGTCTTCGACCAGCGCATCCAGTCCCAGGGTTGCCGCAGCCTGGCGGATCTCGATGGCATGGCGGTGGGTTGCCTGGATACGGGCCTCCCACTCCGACGGGTCCGCGTCCAACGGGACCCGACGAGCGTTGAGGTTGAAGACCAGCATGCGGATCGTGCCGTTGGTGCGCAGCGGCAGGATGCCCAGGCAGCAGCGCCCTGCCAGGTGGTCCACGAGGTCCTCCGCAGCCAGGGGGCGGGGGATGACCTGGAACCGTCGCTGTCCCCGGGAATCGAGGATTTCCCGGGCATGGCAGTCCTCGCGGCCCGAAAAGAGGAACAGAAACCGCTCCTGGTGGTCGGGAGCCAGCAGGCAAGGACCCGACGGCCCCAAATCAACAGGGGTTCCCAGGGGGTTCGGGGGCGCCTTCTGGTCAGAGCGGTGATCGGTGACATCGAGGGGAGTTGTGGCGATGGGATCCGTGATCGCAGGGGAAGTGGGAGCCGCCTCGGCCTCCACGGGGACGGGCAATCCGGCACCCTGACATGCCAGTCTTCCTTCGGGGGTCCTGACCACGGCCTCCGGGACGGTCCCGAAATACTGGAGCCATCCCCGGAGGACCTCTCCGAGTTCAGAGGCCTGGCCTCCACGGGCGGCCACGTCACCCAGACGACTTTGAAGGAAGGCGATCGCGTCGGGGCTTGGTTCGGCCCGGTTCTCCAGGAATTGGAAGCCCAGGAAGGTGAAGGGCTCCTCCGGCGTGCACAGGCGCGTCTTGACCGGATGGAGCGCGAGCCGCAGGTCCGCGAGGCACCGGCGGCAGAGTTCCAGGCATTGCCTGGCCTGCTGGGGTTCGGAGCATGGCACGACGAAGTCGTCGCAGTAGCGGATCAGCTGGAAACCGGCATTCGTGACCGCCTGGTCGAAGGGCAGCAGGTAGAGGTTCGACAGCAGCGGGGAGAGGGGAGACCCCTGGTGGACACCCACCATGGAGTCATGGAGGGTCATGTGGTCGAGGACCTGTGCCCGCACGATGCCCAGGATCAGGCGAAGCAGGCGGGGGTCCGTGACGTGTGTCCCCAGGGAGGTCAGCAGCAGTCCGTGATCGATGTGCTCGAAGAATCGCTGGATATCGGCCTTCAGCACGAAACGGTGCCCTTCCTCCAGGGCGTTCGTGACGGCCTTCACGGCGGCGAGGGCTCCCTTTCCGGGGCGGAAGGCGAAGGCTGCCGGGGACAGGTAGGGTTCCAGGACAGGTTGCAGCAGGTCCGCGAGTGCCCGCTGCACGACCCGGTCCCGGACCGTCGGGACCGCCAGAGGGCGGGTCTTGTCCTGTTCGGGGATGAGGACCCGCAGCACCGGCAGGGAACGGTAGGTCTCGGAGGCCAGTTCCTTGGCCAGTTGCGCGATGTGGGCCTCGAGGTTCGCGGCGAAGTCCTGCACGGTGACTCGGTCCGTTCCTGCCATGCCTCGCCGTGCCAGTACCTCGTCGAAGGCCCGTCGGAGGCGATTCCGGTCGGCCAGGGTCTCGAGGGTGATCGGGGGCACGCTGCCTCCAGCCAGATTGAGATGGGCCGAGGATAGCATGGGTGCTGGGTTGGGGGGTGTGGGGTGGGGTGGTTCTTCGGACACCCGGACCAGCCGTACGAGTTCGCGAAGACCTTCTTGTCTCAATCCCCTCTTCATCGGGGTGGTTCTTCGGACTTCTCTCTGGCTATGATTTCTGCCGTAATCTTCCTTGTCTCAATCCCCTCTTCATCGGGGTGGTTCTTCGGACTCCCGTGTCGGGATTGCGCTCAGCTGCGGGTGGAGGGTCTCAATCCCCTCTTCATCGGGGTGGTTCTTCGGACTGCGTCCAGCTATGAGGCCGTCGTCGGTGCGATCAGTCTCAATCCCCTCTTCATCGGGGTGGTTCTTCGGACAAGGACGAATGTGTATCATGTGAGGCCGCCGAGGAGTCTCAATCCCCTCTTCATCGGGGTGGTTCTTCGGACACATCTGCGACGTAGAGTACATGCTCCACCTCCAGTGTCTCAATCCCCTCTTCATCGGGGTGGTTCTTCGGACCAGTGTTTCTGCACCGCCGATACCTCCGCTGCCATGGTCTCAATCCCCTCTTCATCGGGGTGGTTCTTCGGACACATCCGTGTGGATGTCGGGGGGGAGTATTCTGTGGAGTCTCAATCCCCTCTTCATCGGGGTGGTTCTTCGGACTCCCCTGACTGACAGCAGGGGAGGCACCCTGGATCTGTCTCAATCCCCTCTTCATCGGGGTGGTTCTTCGGACCGTCGTAGCCCTGATGGAAGAGCAGGACAAAGTGCCGTCTCAATCCCCTCTTCATCGGGGTGGTTCTTCGGACGGCAATCTCCGGGATGCGCATCTCCGGGCCTGGGGGGTCTCAATCCCCTCTTCATCGGGGTGGTTCTTCGGACCTGGGGCCTTGCCCCGCCGCCACTGGAGGTCTTACGTCTCAATCCCCTCTTCATCGGGGTGGTTCTTCGGACACATGGCCGCTTCGCAGAAAATCCTCCTCGCGATAGCGTCTCAATCCCCTCTTCATCGGGGTGGTTCTTCGGACGGCCCGACGTCACTGGGCTAACGAGCATGGTGCACAGTCTCAATCCCCTCTTCATCGGGGTGGTTCTTCGGACACCGAGCATGTACAACGTCGTTTTAGGAATCGAGACGTCTCAATCCCCTCTTCATCGGGGTGGTTCTTCGGACGATCCCGGACGCCGGCGAGGTGATCATGAACGAGTCCTGGTCTCAATCCCCTCTTCATCGGGGTGGTTCTTCGGACACCGAGTCTTCCACCTCGGTGGAGGAAAAGGTCATGTCTCAATCCCCTCTTCATCGGGGTGGTTCTTCGGACCCTACCCATCGGGGCCCCGCTTCCCAACAGGGGGAGCATAGCACGTTTCCACGGACCCCCCCACCCCCCTCCCCCCCATGACAACCAACGACCGACCGGAATGGCGCAAGTCACGGAAATTGCAGAGTAATCGGAAACCGCGGACCCCTTCGGGCCACTGGTAGGAATTTCCAGGGGTTGGC
>Ga0208197_1000420_pt1 | contig 54893 bp, 55 predicted proteins | sample AD_JPNNA4_MetaG_FD_184444 | JGI IMG/M metagenome (GOLD analysis project Ga0208197, IMG submission 184444) | Active sludge microbial communities of municipal wastewater-treating anaerobic digesters from Japan - AD_JPNNA4_MetaG (SPAdes) (version 2) | ecosystem: Engineered > Bioreactor > Anaerobic...
GGTGCCCACTCGCGCACGCGCAGCTTTATCAAGGTGCAGGATGGTTGTGATAATTTCTGCACGTACTGCATCACCCGGCTGGCGCGGGGGAAGGGGCGCAGCCGATTGGCTGGTGATGTCCTGAGAGATGTCTTGGCTGCCCAGGCGGGGGGTGTCCAGGAAGTTGTTCTCACTGGTGTTCACCTTGGATCCTGGGGAAGCGATTTTCCTGAACCCGGCACACTGGCGGAGTTGGTGCGCTTCCTGCTGGCTGAAACAGATATTCCCCGTATCCGGCTTTCCTCTATTGAGCCATGGGATCTGGAAGAAGATTTCTGGTCTCTTTGGGAAAATGGACGGATTTGCCGGCATGTACACCTGCCGCTTCAATCTGGTTCGTCAGCGGTATTGAAAAGAATGGCACGCAAGGTCACTCCGGAATCGTTTTTTGCGATGATTTCTGACATACGCAGATCCATTCCACAAATGGCAATCACAACGGATGTGATTGCGGGTTTTCCCGGCGAGACGAATGCCGAATTTGAGGAGACGCTGCAATTTTTAGAACAAGTACAGTTCTCAGGGGGGCATGTCTTCACCTTTTCGCCACGCCCGGGAACGGCTGCGGAAAGAATGCCTGATCCTGTGCCAATGCCAGTTCGTAAGGAGAGAAATGCCATCCTACGGAAAACGCTGGCTGTCTCTGCCAAACAGTTCCAGCAACAATTTCTTGGTGAAGTGGTGTCTGTGTTGTGGGAATCGACAGATGCTTATGGAAAATATGGTTGGCGACTCCATGGATTAACGGATCATTATCTGCGCGTAGCCATAAATTCACCGGAGCGGTTGACCAACCAGATTTCGCTTGTGCAACTTTTGGAATGGACGCCTGATGGTTTTTGGGGAACGATTATAGACAACTCCCTTGATGAATAGATAACCGAAATATTGCTCTGGATGACTTTACGGACAATTTAAAACGAACAGATCTAGGAATATTACGAAGATGAAATGGTGGCAAAAAGCAGTTTTTTACCAAATTTACCCCCGCAGCTTTGCCGATAGCAACGGCGATGGCATTGGTGATCTGGCGGGTATGATCTGCAGGCTGGACTATCTCAAAGACCTCGGCGTGGATGCCATCTGGTTGTCTCCCCATTATCCATCTCCGCAGGTGGATTGCGGCTACGATGTTGCCGATTACACTGCTGTTGCCCCCGAATATGGCACCCTTGATGATTTCCGCTGCTTTCTCGATGGTCTCCATGAGCGCGGCATGTACCTTATCCTAGACCTGGTGCTTAATCACACCTCTGACCAGCATCCCTGGTTCATCGAGTCGCGCTCCAGTAAAACCAACCCCAAGCGGGATTGGTATGTCTGGCATCCCGGTCATAAACATGGTCCTCCCAATAACTGGCTGTCCGCCTTTGGCGGGTCTGCCTGGGAATTTGATGAAACAACAGGAGAGTATTACTATCACTATTTCTTCAAGGAACAACCGGATTTAAACTGGCAGCATCCGGATGTGCGGAATGCGATGTGGGATTCGGTTCGCTTCTGGCTGGATATGGGGGTGGATGGATTCCGCCTGGATGCTGTGGGAACCATCTTTGAGGACCCAGCCCTGCCGGACCATAAAGCCGGTGTTACCCAGGATGATTTATACCGCATGGACAGGCTGGCTCAAACCGCAGCTGAGCATGCCCGGGTTGCCCGGTTATGGGAGGAAATGTATCAACCTCAGCATGATCAACCTGGAATCCATGAATTAATGCAGGAACTGCGGTCGGTGGTGGATGAATATCCAGATCGGGTTCTGGTGGGAGAAACCGACGACATGACCTATTATGGAAATGGGGAAAATGAACTTCATATGGTGTTCAATTTTCCACTGATGCGAACCCGCTGGTTGACAGCGGATTGGGTTCGCAAAAACCAGGAGGAGCGCCTGGCTGGGATCCCGTCAAAAGGCTGGCAGTGCAATCCACTGGGGAATCATGATTGCGGCAGGATGATCAGTGAGTTTGGGGACGGTCAGCATGACGAAGAAATTGCCCGGCTTAACCTGGCGATGTTATTGACCCTTAAGGGGACTCCATTCTTATACTATGGGGAGGAAATTGGTATGACCAATGCCTCCATTGAAAATCCGTCAGATTTTCGGGACCCTCTCAGCTCCCAGGCGTACGAAATGGAAATCCGGCTCATGGGTGCTCCCCCGGAACTGGCTGCTGTTTATGCTTCGCAGCGCGGGCGGGATAAAGCCCGCACCCCCATGCAGTGGGAAAATGCTCCGCATGGCGGTTTCTGTCCGGCGAATGTGAAACCCTGGCTTCCTGTGAATGATAATTACCAGCACGGAGTCAACGTGCATGACCAGTTGCAGGATCCGAATTCACTCTGGTGGTATTATCAACGGATTATCGAAGTGCGAAGGGAAAATCCTGCCTTGCAGGAAGGTGAATATGAAGCAGTCGTGTTCCAGGATGATCAAATCCTGGCTTACCGGCGTGTTTCACCGGAACAAGCTTGTTTAATCTTGCTTAATCCCACAGCAGAAATCCGGTTTTTGGATCTCAAACATGCAGGTTTTGCATACCGGATTGTTTACAGCCATCATCCATTGGACGTCATGGATTCCATTACATTACAGCCCTGGGATGTTGTTATTCTCAACGAAAGCGGATTTCAGCGCGATTCCTGTTAAAACCTCTCAAATTTGGGATATAATTTTTTGATTGACGACTGTTGGTGATTGACATATAATCACCTCCGTTTTGTTCACACCCTGGTCGGTGTGATGGATTTTTTTTCATACTGGTTTATATGAGCTTTGATCATCGAGAATCATCCAATGTTATGCGGCGGAAAACGGCTTACAAACCGCCGCCTTCTCTTTCCACCTGGCTGATCGGCAGACCACTCCAAACGGCAGATGCTCCCCATCAGACAATTGGGAAAACTATCGGACTGGCAATCTTTTCTTCGGATGCAATGTCCTCGGTTGCATATGCACCACAGGAAATGCTGATTGTCCTGGCTGCAGCAGGGATGGGTGCCTTTGGCTATTCCATTCCATTGGCGATTGCCATTTGTGTTTTATTGCTCCTGTTGATCTTATCCTATGAACAAACCATCCATACATATCCGGATGGTGGGGGAGCCTATATTGTAGCCAGGGATAATCTTGGGGAAACAGCTGCTCTCACGGCAGGATCGGCACTATTAATGGATTACATCCTGACTGTTGCTGTTTCCATTTCATCTTCTGTTGCGCAATTGGTTTCTGCATTTCCAGCCATCTACGAATACCGGGTATGGATTGCCGTTGGCATGGTAATTTTCATCATGCTTATCAACCTGAGGGGTGTCAAGGAAGCCGGGATAACGTTTGCAATTCCAACCTATTTTTTCCTGCTGATGACCTTTTTGACTGTCATTGTTGGAATGATCCGGTTCTTTGCCGGTACGCTGGGTTTTGTGGACAGCCCTCCCATGGATATCATGGAACTCCATACCACCCTGCAGCCCGTGACACTCTTCCTGGTCTTAAAAGCGTTTGCCAGTGGAACCACTGCATTGACTGGTGTTGAGGCAATCTCCAATGGCGTGACAGCATTCAAGGAACCCCGCAGCAAGAACGCTGGGAAAACCTTAATCATGATGGGACTAATCCTTGGCACTTTGATGTTTTTAATTACATTCCTTGCCCATCAAATTGGAGCGTTACCTTCGGAAGAAGAAACGTTGATTTCACAATTGGCACGGACTGCTTTTGACAGCCGGGGAATATTCTATATCCTGGTAATTGCTGCCACCACGGTTATTTTAATGATGGCTGCAAATACAGCTTTTAATGGGTCTCCCAGGCTTGGTGCCATGATGGCGACAGATGGATTCCTTCCCCGTCAAATGGCATATCGGGGCAGCCGCCTGGTTTACTCGCGCGGTATTGGAACACTGGCATTGGTTGCCAGTCTGCTGATTATTGTATTTCAAGCCAGCGTGACCCGGTTAATTCCACTCTATGCCATCGGCGTATTTCTCTCGTTTACCCTTTCTCAAAGCGGCATGGCACATCGCTGGTGGAAGTCTGGGCGATTGAAACCCGGTGAAGAAGTCAAAGAGCGCGGTTCCATCCTGAAACATGACAACCATTGGTGGTTCAAAATGCTGATTAATGGACTTGGTGCTCTTGTAACCATGATTGTGGCGATTATCTTTGGAGTCACCAAATTTTCTGATGGCGCCTGGATTGTGGTCATTCTTATTCCATCGCTGGCATTGATATTTCACCAAATCCATCGCCACTATCAACGAGTTGCCGGTCAACTTTCATTGGAGCATTATGGCATGCCGCCTCACGGTACCCGTCACCGGGTGGTTATTCCGATTGGTGGGGTACATCGCGGGACACTGGCTGCCTTACGCTATGCCCGCATGTTAAGTGATGATATTACGGCAGTCCACGTGTCCATTGACCAGGAGGAAACCGACAAAATTCGGCAAAAGTGGGACGTATGGGGGGATGGAGTCCGTCTCGTCATCCTGGATTCTCCGTACCGATTGTTTATTGAGCCGTTATTGGAATATATTGATGATCTGGATACGCAGCGCAAACCAAACGAAACCATTTCGATTGTGGTTCCTCAATTTGTGACTCGGAAGATCATGAGCAATGCCTTGCACTCCCGGACTGCAGATACACTGCGAAAAATCCTTCTCAACCGTCCAGGGATTGTTATTACAGAAGTTCCCTACCAGGTTGAATAGCAGGGAAAGGATGAATGTAATCTAATGAAAATACTTGTTGTTGGTTGTGGGCGGATGGGTGCCGAGCTTGCCTACCGGTTGTTTGAACGAGGTCATGAGGTATGTATTATTGATAACCTCGAGGAATCATTCCGACATTTGCCCCCGGATTTTACCGGCAGGATCTATGAGGGGGAAGTATTGAATTATGATGTGCTTCACCGGGGAGGGATTGAATCCTGTGATGCGGTTGCTGCCGTTACGAACTCAGATGCGATCAACCTTGTAGTTGCTCACATTGCCCGCGAGCGATTTAAGGTCAAGCATGTAGTTGCCCGCAATTTTGATCCATCGTACCGGGAACTTTACGAATTATTTAATTTCCAGGTGATCAGCGCAACAGGCTGGGCAGCACAACGGCTGGAAGAAATGATCTACCATGGCGAGGTCCGCACTGTATTTTCCGCCGGGAATGGGGAAGTGGAGATATATGAAGTAACCATTCCGGAAACATGGAATGGTCACAGCTTGGCGGAAATCCTGACGGACGAGGTTGTTCCTGTTTCATTGACAAGGGCTGGGAAAGCAATGATCCCTGATTCACATACGGTTCTCTTGACGTTTGATATTCTCCATGTGAGTGCCACGCTCCACGGAATTCAGTCTTTTTGGAAACGGATCTTGAAAGGAGAGTGAGCCATGTATGTAATTATTGCCGGTGGTGGACGGACAGGCGCCCAGCTTGCCAAATTGTTGGTGGATCAGGATCACGATGTCCATCTGATTGAGGACCGTAAAGATGTTCTGGCTCATATTCATAAGGAATTACCCACGGAATCCATTCACGAGGGAAATCCAATTGACCTGGAAGTACTGGAGCAGGCGGGCATCCAAAATGCCGAAGTGCTGGCAGCCTGCACCACCCGGGATGATATCAACCTGTTGTTGTGCTATATCGCCCGGGAAAAATATCGAGTGGGGCGTACCATTGCACGGGTCAATAATCCCAGGGATGCCTGGTTGTTTGATGAAAAATTTCATGTGGATGTGCAGTTAAACCAGGCAGAGATCATGGCGAGCATGATCCAGGAGGAAATGTCGCTGGGTGACATGATGACCCTGTTAAAGCTGCGCCGCGGGAATTATTCCCTTGTGGAGGAAAAGATTCCTGCCGGTGCCCTGGCTGTTGGGAGAGCAATCAAGGACCTGCAAATTCCGGAAGGATGCGTCATTGCGGGGATCATTCGCCATGGTGAAATGGTCGTACCGCGTGGTCAGACGATCTTTGAGGTTGGGGATGAAGTCCTGGCGATTACAGACCAGCAAAGCGCCATCCGACTGGCAGAGTTGTTCAAACGCCCCGGATGATTGACCGATGGAAGGGGTTACGGTATAATACCCCTTCGTGCATTTTGAGTAATTGAAAGGAAAGGTTTCATGTCGACAAAACGAACGTATCAACCCAAAATTCGCCGGCGCGTACGCGTGCATGGGTTCCGGTCGCGCACTGCCACGGCTGATGGACGCGAGGTTTTGAAGCGCCGCCGACTGCGCGGTCGCTATAAATTGACCGTGTCCATGAACAACCATGTCAAAAAAGTTCGCTGGTAAACCGGTTTCGATTTTTAAGAACCGGATGCGGTAAATTGCTGTTGGATGGATGGAAACACTGGTTTTGACAACCAGGACTATGAGTGAAACGGGAATTTCGTCTGAGACGATCCACAGACTTCAAGCGGGTGCGGCGATCAGGAAAATCGTACGCTCACCCGCTGCTTGTGTTAATCGTCCTGGCATCCACGGATCCCGGGGTGCGGGTGGGGGTAGCTGCCGGTCGCTCGGTTGGCAGCGCGGTGGAACGAAACCGCGCCAAGCGCCGCTTGCGGGCATGCATGGACGGGCTGTTACCCCGACTGACACCTGGATGGGATATTATTCTCCTCGCGCGTAAACCGATTGTCTCCGCCAAATTTGATTCCATTCAATCAGCTGTTTCTGAACTATTCAACCGGGCTGGCTTGCTGATCACCCAGGATGGAGTGCATGGGACGAGTCAATGAGTATCCGAATGAACCGCGCTTGCGGGACCTGCCGTTTCGGCTTGTAAACATTCCCCGCTTCCTGCTGCTGGGTATCATTCGGCTCTATCAATCGGTTGTCTCCCCGGCACTTCCTTCCAACACCTGCCGTTTTTACCCCACCTGTTCGCATTATGGTTACCAGGCAGTGTATAAATATGGCGCTTTCAAGGGTGGCTGGATGGCAGTCAAGCGGGTTTTGAGATGCAATCCATTCAATCCCGGTGGATACGACCCGGTTCCCTGATATCACATCATCACAGGAACAGATAATCCATGATACTTAAAAAACGTTTTTCTCTTCTCCTCTTGCTGGTGGCAGGAGCGTTGTTGCTTTCCGCCTGCGGAGGTGTGATGACCGCCTCCAGCTGGCCAGGCATCACCGGAAACGGGGATGTTGCATATGTGGCAGCTACCACTTATGTCCATGCCATCCGTCTTTCTGATGGATCGGAGGTCTGGCGCTACCCTGAAAAAGCGGAACCCAACCGTATGTTCTATGCGGCTCCCGTCCTGGTTGGAGATCAATTAATTGTGGGAGATTACCGCAACGAACTGCACAGTATAAATCCCGTTAACGGGAAACTCAATTGGAGTTTTACCGGAGCGAAGGGGAAGTGGATTACCAGTCCCCTGGCACTTGATACCATGCTTCTGGCACCCTGTGCAGATCACTTCCTTTATGCGTTGGATCTAAACGGCAACCTGCTATGGAAATTTGAGACCGGTGAGCCGATCTGGGCAACTCCAACAACGGATGGCAAGTTTGTGTATGTGGCATCGATGGATCATCACGTCTATGCTCTCGATCCGGCGACCGGGCAGGAGCAGTGGAAAACCGATATGGGTGCAGCCATCATTTTTACACCGACATTAAGCGAGGAAGGCATCCTTTATTTGGCAACACTTGCCCGGGAGGTTCTTGCCGTCCGGAATACCGGTGAAATTCTGTGGAGGCAATCCGTGGAAAACCTGGTTTGGAGCCAGCCGGTTGTCAGGAATGGTTCCATGTATTTTGCAGATACTTCCGGAAAGGTTTATTCTGTAAAGACGGCTGATGGTTCCATCCAGTGGACCCAATCCATTGGGGGTGAAGCCGGGACGGCGGCATTGGGTGTTCCAGCTGTGTTGGACGATGCTTTGATCTACGGCTTGGAAAACGGGGAGCTGGTAGCCATCAGTTATTCCGGCGACAGGTTGTGGACCCGTTCGGTGAATGGAACACTATACAGTGGACCCGTGCTGGCAGGTGACCGTCTGTTGGTGGGTGTTACCCAGGGAGACAGGCTGGTCGTCTCCTTCGATCTCAACGGAAATGAGAGCTGGTCGTTTACACCAGCCAAGTAAAGGCAGGAAATACCATGTGGGATGCGATTATTATCACCCCTTTTATTAATGTGTTGCTCTTCATATACAACCTGGTTGGGCAAAACTTTGGGATTGCCATCATCCTGTTCACTTTGTTAATTCGCCTGGTCACCCATCCCTTGATGGCAAAACAGATCAAGGGTTCCCAGGCGATGCAGCAAATGCAGAATGACCCGGAGTGGCAGGCAATTCAAAAGAAATACAAAGATGACAAGGAAAAACTTGCTGCGGAGCAAATGCGGTTTTACAAGGAACGAAAAATCAGCCCATTTGCTTCCTGCCTGCCTACGTTGATCCAGTTCCCTATCATCATTGGTCTCTACCAGGCGATCATTCAAACGATGGCAAGCACTCCAATTGAATTGCTCAAGCTGGTGCGGCACATCTACCCGGCACTATTGAAGGTGGAAAGCCTGATCCCGCTGAACAGCCGGTTCCTTTGGATGGATTTGGGACAGCCGGAACGGTTGTACATTCCCGGGTTATCCTTTGGCATTCCCATCCTGGTGATCATTGTTGTGGTCACAACCTATATGCAGTCCAAGTTGATCACACCGCCATCCAATAACCCTGGCGATCAGGCAGCCCAGATGAGCAAAATGATGAACTGGTACATGCCGATTTTCATGGGGTACCTGGCATGGACGCTCGCATCTGGTCTGGCGTTGTATTTTGTTGTATCCAACCTGATTGGGATTGGGCAATATGCCCTGTTGGGGAAAATCAACTGGTCAAACTTGAATCCGTTCCAGAAAGCCACTCCACCAACGCCGTCCAAGGATAACAAATCTGGAAGCGGTACAAAACCGGAACCAGCAAAGAAAACAGAAGTGGAAAAACTGCCTGCGCAGACAAAGACGGGGTCGGGATCTTCAAGTTCTGCCACCTCGAAGCAAAAGAAATATAACGCACCGAAGAAACCCATCAAGAAGAGATAAATCCAGGATCGAGGCAGAAATGAGTCAGGAAAAAACAGTTTTGGAAGTGATTGCAGCAACTGTGGAAGAAGCCACTGCCAAAGGTCTTGCCCAGCTTGGCTTGCCTGCAGATGCAGTGGATGTGGAAATTTTGGACCAGGGCAGCCGGGGATTTTTAGGATTGGGCGGCAGGCAGGCACGCATCCGGTTGGTTATCAAAGATCAATCGGAAGGTACGACTGATGTCGTTGAGGCTCCTGCGCACCATGAATGGGCGGAACCGGTTGGCGAGGATATTGCCGGGTTGGCACAAGGGGAAGCAGATGAGGAGACGGCTGAGACAGCCCGAAAGGTTGTTGCAGAGCTGCTTGAAAAAATGCAGGTCCAGGCGAATGTGTCCGTCCGGCTGGTCCCTCCTGCAGATGAAAAGGATCGTTCCCTTGTTCTCGTGGAGGTGGAAGGCAACGACCTGAGCATTCTGATTGGTCGGCGATCGGAGACTTTGAATGCGCTCCAGTACATCACCAGCCTGATTGTCTCCAAACAAGCCGGGCGCTGGGTGCCGTTGATGATTGATATCCAGGGCTGCCGGGGTCGGCGGGAACGTCAACTGCGGGTGATGGCACGGAAGATGGCGGAACAGGCAATCAATACAGGACGCCGACAGGTACTGGAGCCCATGCCCGCTAATGAACGCCGAATCATCCACCTGGAACTCCGTAACCACCCATTGGTCACAACCGAAAGCACGGGGGAAGAGCCCAACCGGAAGGTTACGATTGTTTTAAAACAAACCCAATCCAGTTAACCTGGAATTGACCGTTCCTTGTCCTCGCTGAAGCAGGATTTAGCTTCAGCGGGGATTTTTTTATTCCTGTTCTGGAAGGTTGGTTTGGATATAATAGAGACACAAGGAGAACCGCATGAAAGCTGTGGATGTGATTATCAAAAAACGGGACGGCATGGAGCTTTCCCGGGAGGAAATTGATTTCTTTATCAACGGGATTACCCGGGGAAGCATACCCGATTATCAGGCGGCAGCCTGGGCAATGGCAGTCCTGTTAAATGGGATGACCGAGCGGGAAACGACCGATCTGACAATGGCGATGGCTCGGTCAGGCGAAATGCTGGACCTCTCCGGAGTTGTCCCCTTGGCGGTGGACAAGCATTCCACGGGTGGTGTGGGTGATAAAACCACGTTGGTGGTCGAGCCGCTGGTGGCTGCCTGTGGACTCCCGGTGGGAAAAATGTCCGGGCGGGGATTGGGATTTAGTGGGGGTACCCTGGATAAAATGGAATCGATCCCTGGCTTTCGGGTCAACCTGACCCGTGAGGAGTTTCTGCAAAAGCTGGGCGATGAGGGATTGGTCCTGGCAGGACAATCCGGTGACCTGGCTCCGGCTGATGGAAAATTGTATGCACTGCGGGATGTAACCGGGACGGTTCCATCGATTCCGTTGATTGCCTCATCCATCATGAGCAAGAAAATTGCCGCTGGGGCTCAGGCAATTGTGCTGGACGTCAAGGTGGGGACGGGGGCTTTCATGGAAACCCTGCAGGAAGCACGCCAACTGGCGGAACTCATGGTGGCAATTGGCAGGTTGAGTGGTCGCAAGGTGGTTGCCCTGTTATCTGATATGAACCAGCCCCTTGGAAATGCAGTTGGAAATGCACTGGAAGTAAACGAGGCGATTGATACTCTGCAAGGTGGAGGACCGGCTGATTTCCGGGAGCATTGTTTGGTGGTAGCCAGTCATCTGCTGGTGGTTGGAAGGAAGGCTGTTGATATTGATGAGGCACGCAGAATGGCTGAAACCACCTTGCAGGATGGAATCGCCTGGCAGCAATTCCGCAGGCTTGTCACCAGCCAGGGCGGTGAAGTGAGCGTGGTTGACAAACCTACCCTGCTCCCGCAGGCTCCATTTGTTGAGACCGTTGCAGCAGAGCGAAGCGGGTACCTGCTGGGTATTGATGCCCGGGAGGTTGGAGAAACTTCGGTGGAGCTGGGGGCGGGCAGAGCGCGCAAGGAGGACCCCATCGATCATGCAGTTGGAATTATGATCCATCATAAAGTAGGTGATCATATTGGCAAGGGTGAAGGGCTATTCACCATTCACGCCAATGACCTCTCAAAAATGGTTGCAGCCCGGAAGCGTCTTTTGGCAGCCCACCAATGGAGTGACCATCCTGTGGAGCCACTGCCATTGTTCTACGGCATTGTGGAATAAATTATTGGGACAATGCGGAGAAAATAATTGAAATTTCCCAGTTGTCGAAAGGGAATTTTTGTGGCATAATTTGACTGCAAAAGCTGTGATGGAAACGAGTATGTCCGTGCGGTGCTGGCAGCGAACCCGGAACAGGTGAGAGCCGGGGCAGCCCAAAGAACAGAAAATCCTTCCGGAGCTGCAAGCTGAACGCAAGGTGGCTATCCTGCAAGTAGGTGCGCCGGCATCGCCAGCCGTTATTCCAGGCGCTGGTATGATCTGTCAAGCCAGATGTACCGGATGAGTGCTCCGGGCATGGCATCCATGCCGGAGAAACAGGGTGGTACCGCGGGTTGCCTCTCGTCCCTGGTGGGCGGAGGCGATTTGTTTTAACATCTTTGTAATTTTCAGGAGGTTGAATGTTTAAACCCGTATCCCCAAAACTCAATGTCACAATCCTCGAGGAAGGTGTTCTGCGATTTTGGAAATCCCATCACATCTTCCATGAAACCATGCAGCAGCGGAAAGGGGGAGAGGAATATGTCTTCTTTGAAGGTCCGCCAACTGCGAATGGGAGACCCGGTGTTCACCATGTCCTGGCGCGTGCGTTCAAGGACATTTTCCCGCGCTACAAAACCATGCGTGGATACCATGTCAGCCGGAGAGGCGGCTGGGATACCCATGGTCTGCCGGTGGAAATTGAAGTGGAGAAGAAGCTGGGCTTTACCAATAAACAACAGATTGAGGAATACGGCATCGATCGTTTCAATGAGCTTTGCCGGGAGTCTGCTTTTGCGTATATCCAGGAATGGGAACGGCTGACTGACCGGATTGGGTACTGGGTGGACCTGGACACAGCATATATCACGTACAAAAATGAGTATATCGAGAGCATCTGGTGGATCCTGAAAAATTATTGGGAGCGCGGGCTGCTGTACCAGGGATTCAAGGTGGTGGCATATTGTCCCCGCTGTGGGACGCCGCTTTCCGACCATGAAGTGGCGCAAGGTTACTCGGAAGCGACCGACCCTTCGGTTTTTGTGCGCATGCCACTGGTGGATGTGCCCAATACTTCCTTGCTGGTCTGGACGACCACACCCTGGACTCTGCCTGCCAACGTAGCCGTGGCTGCCTCACCGGATGTTGAATATGTCACGGTGGAACGACCCCTTCCCGAAGGCGGGATGGAACGGCTGATCCTGGCGGAGCCACTGGTGGAGAAGGTATTGGGTGGGGAAGAATTCCGGGTTGTGGAACGATTTAAGGGAAAACACCTGAAAGGCAAACAATACCGTCCCCTCTTTACCTTCCTTTTGCCTGACAAACCGGCGCATTTTGTTGTTCTGGCGGATTTTGTTACCACGGAGGATGGCACCGGGCTGGTTCATATTGCACCGGCGTTTGGCGCGGACGATATGAACATGGCAATTGAATATAATCTTCCAGTCTTAATGACAGTTGCCGGGGATGGCACCTTCATCCCCGATGTCCGCCCTTGGGCAGGTGTGTTCGTGAAGGATGCTGATCCTTCCATCACAGAAGATTTACATCGCCGCGGTTTATTATTCCGTGCCGGGACATACACCCACACGTATCCCTTCTGCTGGCGTTGTGATACACCGCTATTGTATTATGCCCGTCCCACCTGGTATATCCGCACCAGCCAGTTTAAAGACCGCCTTGTGGCGTTGAACGATGAAATCAACTGGTATCCCGGTCACATCAAGAATGGCAGGTTTGGCAACTGGTTGTCCAATAATGTGGACTGGGCGCTGGGACGCGAACGTTATTGGGGAACGCCGTTGCCGGTCTGGGAATGTGATCAATGCCATACGCAGGAATGTATCGGCTCGGTGGCTGAGTTGTCGCAACGGGTAGGACGCGATCTCAGCGACCTGGATTTGCATCGCCCGCACGTGGATGAACTCCGCTGGCGTTGTGAAAAATGTGGTGGGAAGATGAATCGGGTTCCGGAATTGATTGATGTGTGGTTCGATTCCGGTTCCATGCCTGTTTCGCAGTGGCATTATCCGTTTGAACACACGGATACATTCCAGCAGCAATTCCCGGCAGATTTCATCTGCGAAGCGGTGGATCAAACCCGGGGCTGGTTCTACACCCTGCATGCCATCAGTACATTGTTGTTTGACCAGATCTGCTTTAAGAATGTCATCTGCCTTGGTTTGATCCTGGATGGGGAAGGGCAGAAAATGTCCAAGCACCGCGGGAATGTTGTTAATCCCTGGGATGTGCTGAACCAGTACGGGGCAGATGCAATGCGCTGGTACCTGTACACCGCCTCTCCTCCGGGGCAGGAGCGCCGGTTCTCCATCGAGTTGGTGGGTGAAGTGGTACGAAATTTTACCCTGACTCTCTGGAACACCTATTCCTTCTTTGTCAATTATGCCAACCTGGATGGCTGGAAGCCTCAGCCAGGTGTAATCCCGCAATACAGCCTGCTGGACCGATGGCTGCGATCAGCCCTGCACACACTGGTGCGCGATGTGACCAATGCATTGGAAAATTATGACGTCATCGGCGCCACCCGCCCAATTGAGGTATTTGTTGACCAGCTATCCAATTGGTGGCTGCGGCGTTCCCGTCGGCGCTTCTGGAAGACGGAATCCGATTCGGATAAACAGGCAGCATATGCCACCTTGTATGAAGCACTGGTTACGCTAAGCCATCTGCTTGCTCCCACCATGCCATTCCTGGCAGAAGAACTCTACCAGAACCTGGTTCGATCGCATGATGAAACTGCGCCGCAATCAGTTCACCTGGCGTCCTGGATCATGGCTGACGAGATAGCCATTGATGAAGTTTTGAATCGCGAAAATGCCCTGGTCATGCGGCTGGCATCGCTGGGGCATGCTGCCCGCAACAAGGCAAACCGCAAAGTGCGCCAGCCGCTTTCAGAAGTGGCGTTCGCGGTTGCCAGCGCAGAAGAAGCCCGCGTGGTGGAGACCTATGCGGATGTGCTTGCCGATGAGCTAAATGTCAAGAAGGTCCGGACTTTGAACGCTGCCGGTGAAGCAGTTGCTTATTCACTCAATCCGCTCCCCAAGCAGTTGGGTCAAAAATATGGCAGCAAGTTCCCTGGCATCCGAAAGGCACTCCTGGAGATGGAAGCTGAACCGGCTGCCAATGTACTGCTGGCAGGGAATACCCTTCAGGTTTCTGTTAATGGGGAGGACATTGATATCCTGCCGGAGGAAGTGGAAGTACGCGTCCAGGCAAAGGAAGGCTTTTCGGTGGCATCCGAAGGTGCATACCTGGCAGCCCTGGTGACTGACCTGACACCGGATCTGATCCGAGAAGGTCTATCACGTGAAATTGTCCGCCGGGTACAGGATCTCCGCAAAACAGCAGACCTGGAAATTTCAGACCGGATCCGGGTGTACTATCAGGCAACCCCCGGACTGATGGATGCTGTTGGTGCTTTTCGTGAGTACATCATGACGGAAACCCTGGCAGTGGAACTGAATGCGGGAAATCCACCAGCCGGTGCAGCCATGATTACAGATTCATTTGATGGTGAAGAACTGACCCTTGGCTTGATAAAAGCATAATGTACATATCATCAGGGCGCAGAAATTTCTACGCCCTGATGATACAAAGAACCCACTCATGAATAGAAAATAGTAAAATAAAACCATGATCGGCAGATTTATGCTTCCCTACCGGCATCCGCTTCTCCAGGAATGGTTGGCAATTTTGACCATATGCCTGGTATCCATTGGGGGTGCTTTTATTCGACTTCGACAGATATGGAGTGACCAACCCGCCACGTATTGGGCAATCGGTGCACTGCTGTTTGTTGCGTATCCACTGGTCATTTTACGGAATTATCTCAGGTACCATCGTCCATCCCTGGATGTGAAGCGATATCCCAGGCTGGGGCGGGTAATCTGGATGGCGATGCTGCGGGGACTTTTGCTTGCCTTCCTGGCGGGATTTGCATTTTCCGGTCCTGGTGAAGGGTGGCTGCGTTGGCTGCCTGGAATATTCATGTTTACCAGTGTCGGGCTGGGTCTTCTTTGTGACTGGTTGAACCGGGAAGCATGCCAAGTCTCCATCCTGGAAAGAACCCTGCGCACCCATCTTTGGGCGATGGGTTTCCTGGTTGGTTCCATTGTCATTGTTCGATTTGAACTGATGGCATTTTGGGTTCTGATTGTTGGAATTGCACAGTATATCTTCCTGTACACCATCTGGTTGAGGAACAGGGGGAATGTGGAATGGGCAATGGGCACTCCCCAATTGCTGCACAGGGTGCAGGGCTTTGCTGTATTGTTATGGATGGGTCTGACCCTTTTGCCGATTTATTCTTCCCGGGTAACAACCATTCTTGGACTCTTTTTGTTTATTCCTTACCTGTTGGGTTTTATTGCTGAATACCAGGCGGCGGCAGGAAAACCGGTTGTGAGGTTTATGACATCACCACCAGTTTGGCTGGGTCAATGGTTGCCTCTGTTCCCGCGCCTGGTGCTGGTGGTGTCTGCATTGGGAATGTATATTTCCGGGTTGATCCAAGGGATGAATGCCGGGCGGCTGGTTTTTCTTGGTGCCATTGCCATATGGGCGTTGATTGGAGCCATTGGGCGGCTGACAGGCGTGGTGACTGTGCTGCTGGTTGGTTTTATTCTCTCGCACGGCGGGGGATGGCTGGAATGGTGTGCGTTTCTCAGCGGCGGGTTGTTGATGGTGCTTGGCTCTGGTAAATTTTCTGTTTGGCAGCCTGAAGATTCCGTAATTGGGTTAGATATCCACGAAGAAACATAATCTTTCCCGGCGCGTGGGCTGGAATGGACCGCAGAGCTTGGCGGGCAGGAAAATGCGGTAAAATGGGGGAACAATGCATTGGAGGTTTGATTGAAACGGTATATCCAGGATTATTTCATGTTGCTTGTCCCCGTGGGATTGATTATCCTGCTGGATCAATGGACCAAGTCGTGGGTCCGTTCGAACATTGCATTTGGCGAAAGCTGGGGACCCGAATGGCTGGCACCGTTTGCCCGGTTTGTCCATTGGTATAATACCGGAGCGGCATTTGGTTTGTTCCAGGGGATGGGAACAGTTTTTATAATCCTGGCGTTTGTCATTTCGATTGCGATACTCATATATTATCCCCGGGTTCCCAGGCAGGATTGGACTCTGCGTCTTGCCATGAGTCTGCAAATGGCAGGTGCCCTGGGCAACCTGATTGACCGACTGACCATTGGGCACGTCACCGATTTTATTGCCATTGGTTCATTCCCGGTCTGGAATATTGCGGATGCATCTATCACGGTGGGGGTGTTTGTCCTCCTGTTGGGCATCTGGCTGCAGGAACGACGGGAGAGAGCGGAACGAATGGAAAAATCAACGTTTCCACCCGACAGAGAAATCCCCAAACCTGAGGAAGGTTCTTCGTGAGTGGTTCGTTACTTGAATTCCTGGTCCAGGCTGGTGAAGAACGGCTGGACAAGTACCTTGTCAGCTGCCTGCCGGAATTTTCCCGTTCCCGCCTGCAAGGATTGATCCGGGACAACCAGGTGCTGGTTGATGGGCAGGTGGTTACGAAAACCAGCCATATCCTGAACCGCGGGCAGAAGGTTGTTGTTACCATCCCTGAACCGGAACCAGTTGGATTGATTCCGGAGGAGATTCCACTGGATGTGATCTTTGAATCCGATGATTTAATGATCATCAACAAACCTGCCGGGATGGTTGTTCATCCGGGTGCGGGTCATAAGACGGGGACGCTTGTGCATGCTGCCTTGGCGCATGCACCCGAACTGGAAGGAATCGGAGGGGAGCTGCGTCCGGGCGTGGTTCACCGCCTGGACAAGGATACATCCGGATTGATCCTGGTAGCAAAGAATGATCGATCTCATCGCTGGCTGCAGGAGCAGTTTCGCCTCCGCCGGGTGCGGAAAGTGTACCTGGCACTGGTTGATGGCACTCCGCCAACCCCGACGGGAAGAATTGAGGCTCCCATTGGGCGTGATCCAGCGCATCGCAGAAAAATGGCAGTTACCACCCTGCAAAAGGGCAGGGAAGCAGTCACAGAATACCAGACTGTGGAGACGTATGCTCATCATACTTTGATTGAAGCACACCCGCTGACGGGCAGGACACACCAGATCCGCCTCCACATGGCATTCCTGGGTTGCCCGATTGTTGCAGACTCCCTATATGGAAGGCGGAAACCCAGCCTGCCCCTGGAAAGACATTTTCTCCATGCTGCCCGGTTGACAATTTTACTCCCCGGTCAGATGGAGGAGCAAACCTTTACTGCACCCCTGCCCGCAGATCTTGAAAAAATAATCCAACAATTGCGAACTCATGGTGGATAGGAGATTAAAATGTCAGTGATCGACTTGCGTTCCGATACGGTAACACATCCAACCCCTGAAATGCGGGAGGCAATGGCTCAGGCGGATGTGGGGGACGATGTATATGGAGAGGATCCCACTGTCAACCGGCTGGAAGCGCTGGCTGCCCAGAAGATGGGAATGCAGGGCGGATTGTTTGTGGCATCCGGAACCATGGGCAACCTGATTGCCGTCCTTGCTCATTGTGAGCGTGGGGATGAGGTGATCATGGGGAACCTTGGGCATACTTTTCTCTTTGAGGGCGGTGGAATATCGGCGCTTGGCGGGATTTTTGCCAATACCCAGATCAATCAGCCCAATGGAACCCTTCTGTTGGAGGATATCCGCTCCGCCATTCGTGCAGATGATATTCACCATCCCATCAGCCGCCTGGTTATCCTGGAAAACACCCACAACCGTTGCGGCGGAGTGGTTTTATCTGAAAAATATACCCGGGATGTGGCTGACCTTGCACATGAGCGCGGCATGAAAGTCCACCTTGATGGTGCGCGCATCTTCAACGCTGCTGCCGCTCTGAATGTTCCTGCCAGTCGTTTGACTGCGCCAGTGGATTCGGTGACTTTTTGTTTGAGTAAAGGGCTGTGTGCGCCGGTGGGTTCCGTTTTATGCGGCTCAAAGGAATTTATTCAAAAAGCCCGCCGACTGCGGAAAATGCTGGGCGGTGGCATGCGGCAGGCGGGCATCCTTGCTGCAGCCGGGATCATTGCCATCCAAAAGATGACAGACCGCCTCGTGGAGGATCACGCCAGGGCAAAATGGCTGGCGGAGGGGTTGGCTCGCCTGCCAGGGATCGTTTTTGAAATGGGGATGCCGCAAACCAATATGGTTTTTCCTTCACTGGCACCGGATTTTCCATTGACAGCAACAGATATGGCAAACCGGCTGCAGAAATGGGGAGTGCGGCTGGGGGTTGTCGCCCCGCGGCGATTCAGGCTCGTGACTCATTACTGGATAGACGATGTTGCAGTCGCCCGCACAATCGAGGCATTCAAGGCGAATCTGATATAATTTTATTGGAGGGAACATGCGTGATTGGTTTACGATGGAAGAAATAGACGAATCCGTCCAGGCAATATTAACCAGGACAAAGATTCGCCCGCAGGTTGGAATCATCTTGGGATCCGGATTGGGAGGACTTGCGGATGCTGTTGAAAATCCCGATAGTATTTCCTTTGGCGAGATTCCTTATTGGGTTTCGTCGACCGTACAGGGACACGTGGGGCGGATTGTGCTTGGTCAGCTGGAGAGAAAATCGGTACTGGTGATGCAGGGTCGTATCCATTATTATGAAGGATATACCATGCAGCAAGTGACTCTTCCAATCCGCGTGATGCAGCGCATGGGAGTGAGCCATTTGGTTGTCACCAATGCTGCAGGCGCAATTCACCCGGATTACCGCCCTGGTGATGTCATGTTAATTTCCGATCACATCAACCTGATGGGTATGAACGGTCTGAATCCTTTACGGGGACCCAACCTGGATGCGTTTGGTGAACGGTTCCCGGATATGAGCCAGGCGTATGATCGGGAACTGCTCCGGCTTGCACGCCAGGTGGCGGATGAAAATGGAATTGCAGTGCGCGAGGGCGTGTACGTTGGGCTTTCGGGTCCCTCGTTTGAAACCCCTGCGGATTTGCGGTTCCTGCGGGCGATTGGTGCAGACGCAGTTGGAATGTCCACTGTTCCCGAAGTAACCGTAGCTGTTCATGGGAAAACCCGGGTTTTGGGTATCTCCGGTATCAGCAATGCAGCCAACCTTGATGGAAGCACCATCACCACCCACGAGGAAGTCCTGGAATCTGGAAAAATTTTGGTTCCAAAGATGACTGCCATTATTCGGGGCGTCCTGGCAAAATTGTGAAATCCTGTTCTGGTATGCAGACAGGCATGGATTGGATGGGAAGCTCTCGGGATGGTTCCACTGCTCCAGTTTCTAGAAAAATATCAGATCTGGGTCTATCTTGTTCTAGGTGGGTTGGGATTGATCTACCTGCGAAGGGTTCTTGGAGGTTTTCAAGAATATCGCAGCGCCCAGTTTGGATTGGAACGCGAATCCGCCCAGCGCAAGCTGACCGGGGCTGTCAGCATGATGGTTCTGGTCGGTTTCTTCCTGCTGGCACAATTTCTGCTGGTTTCATTTGTTTCTCCCGAAATTGTTTCACGTCAACCGCTGGCTACCCCAACTCTGGATGTTCTGGCAACGCCAACACCTACAATAGCGGTTGCTGCAATTCAAGACACAGAAGTGGTTTCCCTTTTACCCACCATCATTCCCACGCTGGAACAGGGTTGTTCTCCGGGGCAGGTGGAGTGGACCAGTCCATCCTCTGGAGATCAATTACGTGGGATCGTGGAACTGAAGGTGGTGGCAAGTATCCCGAATTTGGGTTTTTATAAATTTGAATATTCAACGCCTGGCAGTAATACCTGGTATACCATTGCCGGGGGCAACCGTCCCCAAACGGTGGATTCCCAGGAGACCAGCCAGTGGAATACATCGGCACTCCTGCCGGGTGACTACCTGCTGCGGCTTGTGGTGTACGATAATCAAAATACAGCCTACCCTGCCTGTGTTATTCCCATCCAAATTCTTACTCCTGAATAATTAAAGGTTGCATTCATGCCACAAATTCATATCAGACCTGCAATTGCTGAAGATATTCCTGTACTGATGCAAATTCCACATCATTCCCAGGCCCCAATTGTCTGGCAGATGGAAAAGTTCGAGGAGGAAGGCGAAGAAACAGTCATCTTTCGGCAGGTGCGTCTCCCTCGTCCAGCCCGGCTGGATTATCCCCGCCCTTCGACATATCTTGAAAAGGGATGGACAGAGTTCACCACCATGGCGGTGGCGCAGTTGAACGGCGACCTGGTGGGTTATATTGGTATCCGGGAGAATAAAGGAACCGGGGTGGTGTGGGTTTCAGACCTTGTGGTGGCTGAATCATTCCGTCGGCAGGGAATTGGAAGTGCGCTGGTACTTTCCATACAAGCCTGGGCGGTACAACTGAATTTACGGATGATGACCCTGGAAATGCAGGCGAAAAATTATCCCATGATCCGGCTCGCCATAAAACTCGGTTATAAATGGAGCGGGTTTCTGGACCATTATTACCCCAACCTGGATATCGGTTTATTTTTCTCCCGTTCGCTCAGGTAGCTGAACAAGGATGGTTAGATGACCGGTGAATGGATTACGTCTGGAATGGAGATTCTGATCACAATCAGCCAGGTGCTGACTGCCGGGATTGCCATTACTGCCTTCTCCGTGCTTTTCTATACCCTGACCTTTAATTTACGCCAGGATGTTGTTCGCATTTTTGCGTTAATCATGTTTTGTGTGGTCATCATCTTTTCTGCCGAAGCCATTGGAAGTGCATCCAACCAGGACTGGCTTGTCTTGTTTACACTGCGTATCCAGTGGATTGGAATTATTCTTCTGCCCACCGTCTATTTCCAATTTTCCGATGCAGTCCTGGCAACCACAGGAAAACCGAGCCAGGGTAGAAGGAGCTGGTTGGTTCGAATATCTTACCTGGTTGCAATTGGGTTTATTCTGGCTCTGGTCTTTGATAACCTGGTTGGTCCCCTGGTGGTGGACGGACCACCAGCCCCTCACCTGGAAGCGACATGGTTGACGGATGTTTTTGTGCTGTATTACGTCATGATGATGGTATTCACCGGCTACAATTTCATCAGGGCGTACAGACGTACCATTACCCCCACCAGTCGGCGCCGGATGGCATACCTGCTGGTGGGTGCCATTGCTCCCCCGTTGGGTTCCTTTCCCTATCTGCTTTTCAGTTCCGATTTTGCCGGAAGGCATCCTGGCATATTCTGGAGCGTTGCTGTATTGACCAATTTCATCCTGGGTGCCATGATCGTGGTGATGGCATATGCTGTCGCATTTTTTGACACTTACTGGTCCGATCGAGTTGTCAAAGCCCGTCTGTTTAAGTGGATCATGCGGGGACCGGCGACTGCCAGCCTGACACTGGGATTGGTCACCATCGTGAGGCGTGCCGGGGAATCGGTGGGCATACCATATAACGCATTTGTACCAATCACCATGGTGGTTACCATCCTTTTATGTGAGCACCTGATTTCCCTGTTTGGTCCGGTCATCGAGAAAACCCTGTTTTGGGGAAGTGACCGGCGTGAGTTGGAAACATTGCATTCACTGGAAGACCGTCTGCTGACAAGAAATGATCTGCGCCAATTTTTTGAACTGGTGGTTGCCGTGGTATGTGACAGGTTGCAGGCACCCGGTGCATACCTGGTTACACTTCACCCGGAGGGGATGGAACTGGTGGTGCGGTCGGGAAAAACCCGCTTTGACCTTCAAGGTGAGGGGGGGGAAGGGATCCGGGAAGATTTGAGCCATTTCATCCAAGCCAATGGATTTAAACAGGGCTTCTTCCGGTGGGGGGATGATCTCCTGATTTCCTTAAAGGACGAAGAAAATGGGGATGATCTGCTGGGATTGCTGGGAATTGCAGAAATGGGAATGCTGGAATTGGATGAGGATCAGCAGCGTGACCTGCAGGCATTGGCAAAGCGGTGTGCCATGGCTTTGAAAGATCGCCAGATGCAGGAACAAATATTACAGACGATGGAAGCACTGACTCCACAGGTGGAATTTATCCAACAGTTGCGGGCATCTCCTCCCATTCAACAAAGGGAAGTCCTGATGCGCAGCCCGGTCAACGAGGAGGATGCGGTTCAATGGGTGCGGGATGCGCTTTCCCACTATTGGGGTGGCCCCCGCCTGACAGAAAATCCCCTCCTGAGGTTTAAATTAATCCAGGATGCATTGGAAGCACACGATGGTAACCCGGCAAATGCCCTGCGGGCAATCCTGCGGTCCGCCATTGAACGGGTCCGCCCGGAAGGGGAAAGGCGGTTTACTGGCGAGTGGATATTGTATAATATTCTGGAGTTAAAATTTATCCAGGGCAAGAAGGTTCGCGAGATTGCATCCCGGCTGGCTCTATCCGAGGCTGACCTGTACCGGAAACAACGTGTAGCCATCGAAGCTGTTACCCGTGCCATCCTGGACATGGAAGCACAAGCCCAAACCGGTGTTCTGTCTCCGGCAAATTCATCTGACTCGAATCAAAACGAATGAATCTTCCTGCATTGCATCAACGCAACTGGTATCACAGCCTGGGATGAACCAGGTTTTCTGGAGGTGGGGTTTGTCTCACAATCAAGATCCATCGTACCAATCCATGGAACCCGAAAATTTTGATGAAGAATGGTGGACGGCAATCCTGGCGTATGAAGGCGAAAATGAGGATGAACTCATCGCGGAATATCCGTCAAATGAACCTTCCCGCCCAGCCCAAACTGTTGAATTTGACTGGGAGGTTATTGAACGTATTTACCGGCAGGATGAAGTGGTTGTTGTTACGGTACACGCCTTCAACCGGGGTGGTTTGCTGGTGAGGGGTTTCTGCTTCCAGGGGTTTGTGCCCAATTCCCACCTGGTCCGGTCTTCCACAGGGAATGGCAGGCAGAAAAGCAGCCATCAATATGTCGGGCAGAGTATCCGGGTTAAGATCATTGAATTCAATCCAGAACAAAAGCGGGTGGTTCTCTCGGAGCGGGCAGCAGGTGCGGGCAAAGGCAAGCGCAGTGAACTCTATCATTCCATCCGGGAGGGGATGAAAGTGAGTGGTGTGGTCACCAATGTTACCAATTTTGGCGCATTCATTGACCTGGGTGGGGTGGAGGGTTTGGTTCATGTTTCTGAAATTTCCTGGGGGAGAGTCGTCAACCCGGCTGACCATCTGACAATTGGCATGCAGGTGCATGTGGTGATTTTAAAAACAAATACGGATGATGGCAGGATTGCTTTAAGCATCAAGCGGTTGCAGCCAAACCCGTGGGAAAATTTAGCCCGCCGGTATAAACCAGGGGACATTGTTCCTGCAACCATCACTACGCTGGCAGGTTTTGGTGCCTTTGCCCGTCTGGAGGAAGGCGTGGAAGGGTTAATTCATCTTTCCTCCATGCCCATGCTGGAAGCCCCGGACAGGCTGAGTGATATGCTTCACCCGGGAGATTGCGTTCATGTGAGAATTCTGCATCTGGACGTATCACGCCGGCGTTTGGGGCTGGCATTGGTGCAGATCGAATGAGCAAACCGCCAATTCAACGAAAACAGCCTGCCAAATCTCAACCCATGCCTGCCCGGGAGCCGGAGATTGAAAATGGGGAACCATCCTCCTGGCTTGACCACCTGGAAGGGTGGCGGGTTCGTTTGTCCCGTTTTGGGTGGGATTTTCTGGGCGTCATCCTGGTGACATTTGGGTTGTTGACTCTCCTGGGTCTGACTGGTCTGACCAAAGGCTCATTCATTTCTCCCTGGGGAATTGTCTTACGCAAATGGTTTGGGTGGGGAGGATTTGCCATTCCCATTTTGTTGGTCTGGCTTGGGTGGCTGTGCCTGCGTTTGCGCGCTGGAAACCCATGGAGAATCCCACTTGGGCGCATCCTGGCGATGGAAGGATTGTACTTCAGCCTCCTTGTCCTGTTTTCAGCTTTTGGGGGGTATTCCCTCGAAAGGGCGGATTCCGGACTGGATGGGGGGATCATTGGATGGGGATTGGCTGAATTTACCTCACAGGGACTTCCTGTTCCTTGGGGCACCATCTTATGGCTTGTGATGGCGATCCTGTTTGCGTTTATTGGTTTTGGCTTGGGAAGGGAATTGCTGCGTTTGCTCAATCGCTGGCTGGAGGAATCCACGGAAACTGATGGAGCCGGTGCAGAAAAGGCATTGGAGCCGGACCCGTCACCCCGACCCGTAACTGAACCACTGGTGGAGGAATTGGATCAATCCCTGCAAAGAGCAGAGCGTGACCCGCGGTTGCCGCCATTAAAAACCTTAAATCATGGGCAAGCTTTACAACCCGATGAAGATCAAATTCGATCCATTGGTCTGCAAATTCGGACAACCCTGGGAGAATTTGGCATTCCTGTACGGGTCATTGGCTATCGGGTGGGTCCAACAGTGACCCAGTTTGCAGTGGAACCCCTGTACGTGGAAAAACCCGGACCGGACGGCAAGGTGGTCCAGCATAAGGTGCGGGTCGCTCAAATCAAGAATTTGCAGCGGGATCTCTCCATTGCCCTTGCCGCTGACCGGTTGCGCATCCAGGCACCGGTGCCAGGGCAATCCTATGTGGGAATTGAAATACCCAACTCGCGCACAACCCTGGTTCGACTGCGCCCCATCCTGGAATCAGAACCTTTCCTGCGGCTCGGTGCCCCCCTGGGGGTTGCCTTGGGACTGGATGTTTCGGGTCAACCGGTGGTGGCGGACCTGGGCAGGATGCCGCATGTATTAATTGCCGGGACAACCGGGTCTGGCAAATCGGTCTGCATTGCTGCACTGGCTACCTGCCTGGTGATGAATAACACACCGGAACAATTGCGCCTGGTACTGATGGACCCCAAGATGGTGGAACTTGTCCGGTTTAATGGGCTGCCGCATTTGTTGGGACCTGTGGAAACAGATGTGGAGCGCATGGTGGGTGCATTGAAGTGGGCAATTGGCGAAATGGAAGCTCGCTACAAGGTGCTGGAAGAAGCCCGGACGCGAGACCTAGAGACGTATAACCGGAAAATGGAACGCCGTAACAAGCCTGGTCTGCCTCGCATTGTTATCATTATTGATGAACTGGCGGATTTGATGATGCTTGCTCCGGAACCCACCGAAAAAAGCCTGGTTCGCCTGGCACAAATGGCTCGCGCAGTGGGCATGCACCTGGCAGTTGCCACCCAGCGTCCCAGTACCGAGGTGGTCACCGGTCTTATTAAGGCAAATTTTCCAGCACGTATCTCGTTCAACGTTGCTTCCGCAGTGGATTCCCGGGTGATTCTTGATACAGTGGGGGCAGAATCCCTGCTTGGCAAGGGGGATATGCTCTTTCTCAACCCGGAAGTTGGTTCCCCCCAGCGTGTGCAGGGTGTGATGGTAACGGACGAGGAAGTGGAACGCGTGGTTGGGTATTGGAGAAAGGCATCCCCGGTTGAGCAAGCCACCCAGGCACCCCCTTGGGAAGGGTTTGTGGGCGCTGATGAAAAAAGTGCGGATGAATTGGTGGAGCAGGCGATCGAATTTCTCAAGAAAAACCGCCGAATCAGCACGTCTCTTTTACAACGCAGGCTGCGAATCGGCTTTCCACGTGCAGCCCGCCTGTTGGATGAATTGGAAGCCCGCGGGTATGTGGGTCCATACGAGGGCGCTGGACGGGATCGGGAAGTCCTGATTGACGGTGATGAATCTGATGAGACGGAAGAGGATGAGTTGGATGAATAAAACCTCATCTTCCAGTATTCCGGGTGGTAAAATTCATTGGAATCATCCATTTTATGAATTAAGAAGAGGAAGTTCAGTTGGCTCATTCACAACCATCCATAACCGATGCACAGCAGAAACCACGCTTTAATCTTGAGCAGTGGCTGAGGGGATTTTTTAAGGGTTTCCTGGATCGAATTGCAGGAGTTCTGCTCAGGCTGGGCATTTCACCCAATGCGGTGACATTATTTGGTGTACTGGGGAACCTGGCAGCTGCCATTCTATTAGGATTGGGGCATATGCTTGCCGGAGGTCTGGTGATCCTGGTTATCTGGCCGATCGATGCATTGGATGGGTCAATGGCGCGTTTGAAAGGGGCAGAAACCAAATTTGGCGCTTTTTATGATTCGGTCACGGATCGGTATTCGGAACTTCTGATCTTTGGTGGATTGCTGTATTATTTCCTTGTGCAGGATAATATTCTGGCAACCATGCTCACCTACCTGGCAGCAGCCGGATCGGTCCTGGTTTCATACACCCGGGCGCGGGCAGAAGCAGTGGGTGTCAGTGCAAAGGTAGGCATGCTTTCGCGGGTGGAGCGGTATCTTGTCCTGGTTCCGTGTCTTCTGTTTAATATTCCCATGGTTGCATTGTGGATATTGGCAGTACTGACCAACTTCACTGCCCTGCAGCGGATCTATCATGTGGCGCGCAGCACCCATACACTGAAATAACAGGATTTTATTGGAGGATCGTTGATGATTGATCGTTATGGAATTCACGTAGGGGAGCTGTATTTCCGGTTTTACGGCATGATTATCATGTTTGGCGCGGTCCTGGCTGCCATTCTATCGCACCGGCGCGCAAAGAAGGCTGGACAGGATCCGGAACTGATCTGGGATATGCTCATCTGGCTGTTGATTGCCGGGGTGCTTGGTGCCCGCATCTGGCACATTTTCACACCGCCACCCTCCATGCAGGAGCAGGGGATTACGACCATGTACTACCTGACCCATCCACTGGAGATGCTCACCATCTGGAACGGCGGACTGGGAATCCCGGGAGCTGTCATTGGCGGAGCGCTGGCTTTATTCTTTTATACCCGCAAACACCGGTTAAATTTTGCCCAATGGACCGACATCATCGCCCCGGGATTGCTGCTTGCGCAGGCAATTGGCAGGTGGGGAAATTTTGTCAACCAGGAGGTTTATGGTGCCCCCACCAACCTTCCCTGGAAAATCTACATTGAACCCATGTTCCGCCTGCCGGAATATGCAAACGTGGAATACTACCATCCTCTTTTCCTGTATGAATCTTTGTGGAACCTGGCGGGCATGCTCCTGCTGATCTGGATGGGCAACCGGTTCAGTGATAAGCTGAAATTTGGTGATGTTTTTCTGGGGTACCTTGTGGTTTATCCGCTGGGACGGTTTTTGCTCGAATTCCTCCGATTGGACTCTGCCCAAATCGCTGGAATCAATGCCAATCAGACGTTCATGGCAATCATTGGTATCCTGGCTGTCATCACTCTGTTTTGGCGGCATCGCCCGGGACAAAAAAGCAGGATTGACTCCATGCCGGATCCAATCCCGACGGAACTGGAATCGAATGAATAACAGGATGTGAGGGAACATGGGTCGAGTTGTCTTCTTAGGCACCGCACATTCCATCGCAGACGATCATCACAACAATACGCACCTGGTCATCCAGGAAGGGGATAGAGCCATCATGGTGGATTGTGTTGGGTATCCACTGCTTCACCTGCGGCGCGCAGGTGTGGATTTTCACCAAATCACCGACCTGATCCTGACGCATTTTCATCCGGACCATGCCTCAGGTTTGCCTTTATTTTTACTGGACATGTGGCTGCTTCACAGAAAAGCCCCGCTGACCGTTCATGGCATACCCCATACCATCGATCGGGCAGAAGAAATGATGCATCTCCATGAATGGGAAACCTGGCCGGGATTTTTCCCGGTCGATTTTCACCGTGTGCAGGAAGTGGAAGATGCAACCATCCTGGAGGATGTGAATTTCCGCATCCATTCGTCACCGGTCAAGCACCTTCTCCCCACCATCGGTTTAAGGTTTGATCTTCACAAATCTGGCAAGTCGGTTGCTTATTCCTCGGATACGGAGCCTTCGCCTGCCTTGGTCCGATTGGCGAGCGGGGTGGATGTTTTAATCCATGAAGCCACCGGGTCCGGAATTGGGCACTCTTCTCCCGAACAGGCGGCACAAATTGCCCGCCAGGCAGGAGCAGCCAGTCTGTACCTGGTGCATTATCCACCTGATACAAATCCTGACCAGTGGATTGGGGAAGCCCGGAAAGGCTTTTCCGGCAAGATTATCCTGGCTCAGGATCAGATGGATATTTCCCTGGATTAACAGGTTACCAGCCTACCAGGAACGGTTCCCACTCCCGGTTTTCTGTGAGATTTCGCCCAAAAATATAAAATGCTGATGATGGCGGTTCTGTCGGTTGGTGTAGAAGGCGCATACCGGCATCTTGCAGCAGGCGTCCACCCTTGTGGTGGTTGCAGGCAGGGCAGGCGGCAACCACATTTGTCCAGGTGTGCTCACCACCCAGGTGGCGCGGGATGACGTGGTCAATTGTCAATTCGGTTGTATGTCTGCCACAATATTGGCAGGTATTATGATCACGGCGGAAGACTTCCCGCCGGGTCAGTTTCAAGTGCAGGCGGGGACGGTGAACCATTCGACTGAGCAAAATGACCGAGGGACAGGGATAGGAACAACTGGCAGTGTGAATGAACCCGCGGCCGTTTGCCACCATGTCCGCCCTCCCCGAGAAAATCAGACCGATAGCCCGTTGGAGGGAACAAACATGGATGGGCTCAAAATTGGCATTTAAGACTAGAACTGTTCCAGACATCTTACAACCTGCCGAAAATTATAGCACCATCCGTTGGGGTTCGATATAATGATTACAGGTTGCTGATTCTGGAGGAGAGGATATGAATATTTTAATTACGGGTGGCAGTGGACTTATTGGACAAAGTTTCACCAAGTGGATGCTCCATAATCATCATCAGATCTGGATCCTGTCGCGGAACCCGGATTCCGCAAATCTGCCAGCAGGAGTTAAGGGGGTGCAATGGGATGGCAAGACCACAACCGGGTGGTTGAATATTTTTGAATCAATGGATGCAGTGATCAACCTGGCGGGAGAAAATATTGGGGGGGGACTCTGGACAGAAAAAAGGAAGAAGCGTATCCTCGACAGCAGGGTTCTGGCTGGGAGGGCAATTACGGAAGCGTTCCAGCTGGCAAAAAACCGACCGGGAGTTCTTGTTCAGGCGTCTGCGGTTGGGATTTATGGTGTTGAGTCTGACGAAGTTCTTCCAGAAACCGCTCCGGCGGGCAAAGATTGGCTGGCTGGTGTGGCAAGGGAATGGGAGGCATCCACCGATGAGGTGAGTGACCTGGGTGTGCGCAGAGTAACCATCCGCACGGGATTGGTGTTGTCCCAACGTGGAGGTGTTTTACCAAAGCTGCTTTTACCATTTCGTTTGATGGTGGGAGGGAAGATGGGCAGCGGCAGACAGTGGATGCCGTGGATCCATATCATGGATGAGGTGCGGGCGATTCTATATCTTCTTGAATTAAATACCGCCCGGGGGGTATATAACCTTGCTGCTCCCAACCCCGTAACCAATGCGGAATTTTCAAAAATTGCCAGCCGGGTGTTGCACCGACCTGCCTGGTTTTCCATCCCCGGACCGATTCTCAGAACTGTTTTGGGAGAAATGAGCACACTTTTACTGGATGGTCAACGGGCTATCCCCCAACGGCTCCTGGAAGATGGCTTTCAGTTCCGTTTCAACAACCTGGAACCAGCCCTGGAAGATTTGGTGCGCTCCCCAAAGATTGCAGATTAATCGCAATCTCTTTGGTGTGAGTTGATGGATTAATTGCGAATCAATGCTTCCAGAAAATCCTGCCCAATTCTCTGGACTTTGGCAGCATTTTCTTCTTCAATTGCTACAACGATGGTGAAGGGAACGCCAGTCCATTCAGGCAGTGCTCCGCCAATCCACCAGGAGACCGGTTCATTTGCTCCTGTTGTTGTGGATACAACTTCCCAGGCAGGCATGGAGCCCATTTGCAGTGCCCGGATCACACGGGTTGGACTGGCTGAATATACCTGGAAGGTTGAGCCAACTGGCAGTGCCACCCACCCCTGGGAGCCGGTATTTACTGCAATTGCCAACCGGGGTGCTGGGCGATTGCCCTGGTTTTGCAGGGAAGCGGCAGCCAGTGCCACCTGGAGGGGGGATACCTTCAGGCTTTCCGGTTGTTCCAGGAAGGTTGTTGGGGTGTCATCGGTGCCTGGAATTTCCGGGATGGCAGTTAAAAGGTCAAATTGGGGCGCTTCGGAAAACCCCAGCCGCTTTATGAGATTGATCATGCCTTCCTTGCCAGCAGTCTGCGCAAGTTGAGCGGCGGCACCAGGGCACCCGGCAGCAATCGCAGTTCCCCAATTGACATCTTCGACAACAACCGAACTGCAATCCAATGTTCGGTTGGGAGTGGAATAAATCAGGGTTTGCGGGCTGCTGGACAGGCTGATGGTATTCATGGAATCTGCCAGCAAAAACGGTCCCATCAGTGAACCGAGGGGATATAAGCCCTGGGTTGCCCGGTTGACCAGGGGCGCGTTGGGATCGTTCCGGTAAGTCTCCCAGTTTTCATCCATCTGGTTGGGATCGAAGGATGGGTGGGATGCCAGAGCCAGGATTTCACCGCTTTCGGAATTCAACAAGAGCAATGTACCGGTTGCATCTCCCAAAGCCTGGTCGGCGATGGTTTGCAGGTCCAGGTCCAGGCTGAGGCGGACATCCAATCCCTGGGGAGGATGGCTGTAAACCAACTGGGTCGACCAGATCCAGGAACTGGGATTGCCACGCAACCCGCGGAGGTAGGGATCCAGGCTCGCCTCCAACCCTCCCTGGGTGAACATGGGATGGGAATATCCGATGGTTGTGCCAAGCAGGGGGTAGGTGATGGAGCGGGAATATTCACCGGGTTGTCCAACTGTCCCGGCAATAGGCTGGTTTTTTCTATCCAGAAGCGATCCGCGTGGAATGTAACGGTCTGCAATGGATCTGCGTGGATTGTCATTGCGCGTAGCCAAAGATTCGGATTGGGCTACAGCCCACCAGCTTAATAGGATGGCTGCCGCAGCAATGCCAGCCAGTGCAATCCCGCCTATTCCCTGGTATTGCCTGGTTTGAACGAGAGAATCTGGTTCCTCTTTCATCAATCCGCTGGACTGGAGGAGCAGCAAAATTGCCAGGGATGCGGACACCAGGGAGGATCCCCCGTAAGATATGAAGGGCAGGGTTACACCAGTTAATGGGAGAAGATTAATATTTCCGCCGATAATCAACAGTGCTTGTGCAAAGATCAGGAAACTGATCCCGGCTGCCAGAAGGCGCAGGTATGTGTTGGGAGCAGAAAGTGAGACCCGCAACCCGCGAAACAAAAGGAATCCAAAAAGCAGGAGTAAACACAATCCGCCCAAAAGCCCGGTTTCTTCGACAATTGCAGAAAAAATGAAATCAGATACTGCCACCGGGACAACTCCCGGGCTACCCAAACCCGGACCGCTGCCAATCAAACCACCTGCTGCAACTGCCATCAGGGATTGCATAATCTGATAGGACTGGTTCCCAGGATCAATCTGTGGGTTCAGCCAGGTGGTCAGGCGCAGACGAATAACATCCATGGAAAAGTATCCAAGGATGGATGCTGCCAGGATGAGGAATGCTGAAATGATCAGCACCTCACGCCTCCCGGTTGCAAGGTATACCAAAGCCGTGAAAAGGATCAGGAATATTGTTGCCGTGCCAAAATCGCGTTGGACGGCAAGCAGCAAGATGGCGGAACCCACCAGCAACAGCGTTGGCACAACCTGTTGCAGTAATGTCAGCCTGCTGCTTTTGAGATCCCCAAAAAATGCTGCCAGGTAGATGATGAGGAATAATTTTAACAATTCGGAGGGTTGGAAATAGACTCCGCAGCATCCAAGCCATAAGCGCGGTCCAGATCCGCCAGGATAGGTTCCAAATGCAAGGGTTAACCCAGCCAGCAGCAACATACTGACCAGCCAGACGTATTTGTAACGCCGGAGAATCTCAAGAAATCCTGGAAATTTCAATCCTGCAAATAGAATAACCATGGAAACAGCCAGCCAGATGGTCTGCCGCAAGCCCATGCTCACACTCAGCCGCCAGATGGTCATCAAACCCCAGCCGGTTAACAGTGCAAAAATTGGCAGCAAAATGGGATCCCTTGCCGGGATGGATCTACGGAGTTGGCGGCTGAGAATATAAAAACCCACAAACCAGATCAATACACCCAGCCAGTGTTCCCAGCGGTAAGGGACTTTCCAGGAATACAAGCGGACAGCGGGGGAGAGGGACAGGATCACTGCATACAGGATCACAAATCCTGCTGCAAACAGCATGAGCCGTTTTTCAATGGCATTGCGATCCTGGGTGATGGGAGGGAGCTTCACGTCTAGTGGAGGTATTTGTTTACAAGCAGGTCCAGTTTTTGGCGGGTTGGCTCTGGAATTGCGTCCGGGCTGGTGATGATTGCATTTTGCAACGCCCTGGGGCAATCACATTCCGTTGGGGTGGTCACGATGTCCACCAGATTTAGGATTGTTTCCTGGGCAATTTCGGTGTTATGCTGAAGGGTTCGGATCACCATTTCCACGCTGACAGGTTCCTCGCTGGTATGCCAGACGTCATAATCTGTTACGTGTGCCATCGTGGCATAGCAGATTTCCGCTTCCCGGGCAAGAAAGGCTTCCGGTACAGCTGTCATTCCAATGATGGAAATGCCCCAGGATCGGAAGAGGTTGGACTCCCCGCGTGTGGAGAAACGGGGTCCCTCGATTGTAATCAGCGTGCCACCCTTGTGGATAATCGCCTGTGTCTCCCTTGCAGCAGCAAGCAATTGGTTGGATAGATCCGGGCAGAACGGATTCCCCGGACTGATATGGACAACCAATCCATCGCTGAAAAAAGAACCGGCACGGCCGCGGGTAAAATCCACAATTTGATCTGGGATGACAATATGCCCCGGGGAATAATCCTCGCGCAGGGAGCCGCATGCGCTGATGCTGACAATCTGATGAACTCCCAGCATTTTGAACGCGAAAATATTTGCGCGATAGTTGATTTCCGAGGGGGAAATCCAATGACCGATTCCATGCCGGGCAAGGAATGCAACGGTTTTGCCCTTCAGGGTACCCAATACGATTGGTGCACTGGGTTTTCCAAAGGGCGTATCCATGTCCAGTGATTCCACGTCTTCCAATCCCTGAAAGGCATAGAGACCGGATCCGCCAATGATGCCCAAGACAGGTTGTTTTTCCATGGTACCCTCCAAGATGGGATATTTAGATATTACCAATAAGAGACTACTTATATGTCTGTTGTCTTTTTGCTTCCCAGGATTTGAATCGCCACTTCACCGCACAGAATCTCGTCACCATTTGTAATCACCGTGGGGACGTATATCCTCTCTTCATTTAAGAGGGTTCCATTTGTGGATTGAAGATCCTCCACCCACCATTGACCATGATGGTGGCTGAACCGGATATGCCGGGCGGAAACCGTATCATGGGGTAAATGCAGATCGCAGGCGGAATCTCTGCCTCCTATCGTAGTTGGATTGGTAATTTCCGCGTCAAATACATTTCCTTCCAGGTGGATGCGCACCAGCAAGGCTGGAGGGAGTTTGGGTGAGACCATCTGTGTGTGAAATTTCAAATCACGCCAGAGGATGTAGAGGGCATAACCTAAAAATCCAAGCAATGCCAGGGAGAGGAATAATCTCAGGATCAGGACAAGGATACCGCTCATGAGCTTTATTTTATCAGGTTCGTTGTATCTGCATTCGGGTCAATGGATGCTGACTCGCTACTGAAAATCAGGTTGATCCCAGCAAGGCTGATGACATCCCCTGGATTTAAGTCCTGAGATTCCGTCTGAACTCCATTGACAAAAGTGCCACCGGTTGAGTTTAGATCAAAGATGACATAGCGATCATGAATGTAACGGATTTGGGCATGCCTCCTGGAAATCCGTTGATCCGGGATGACAAGATCATTTTCTTCAAGGCGTCCAATGTTGAGGGTGTTTGTTTGTATTGGAAAAGTAACATCATCTGGGAGAATCAGGCAGGCAGTTCCGTCGGGGGACAGGCTGATGCTGGATTGGGGGTTGCTTTCCACGACAGCGGTTTCGCCATGGGTGGATGTGGGGTCCGTCACAATCCGGAATTGACCGGGTGACAGGGAGATGTCGGGTTCCACCTGAACCAATGGTTTGATGGATGGAATCCCCATGGACGAGGCAGCCTCTTCAAGGATGCCAGAAAGTTCTTCGAGGAATTCCGGATGGCTGCATTGTGTATGGTCTCCCGGATTCATGGAAATGACATAGATTTGTGGTGCCCCGCCCCCGGCTTCCACGGATGCCTGGAGGGTTTCCATCAATACCTGGGCAGCGGGATGCTTCGCGGCGGTGGCTCGCAGCCACGGAAAACGATTTTCAAAAAAAGCCCTGAGGCGGGATTCAAGATGATCAAAAGAGAGTTTCATTCGCTATAATTATAACAGGACATGGTGTGAACTCCTGTTCCTGCAAGGAGATGTGCATTGGGCTATTGTGAGGTTCCTCATACAGCTGATCTGGCTTTGTCGGTTTGGGCAAAGGATATTCCGGGTCTCTTTTTGGAAGCAGTGCGGGGAATGGCAGCCCTGATGGAATTAAAGATGGAGCCCGGGCAATATTCCACCCGGGAATTTACCCTGGCGGCTCAGGACGTTGAATCCCTGCTGGTTGCTTTTCTCTCCGAAGTGTTATATTGGATGGAAACGGACCAGGCTGGTTATTTGGATATCGAAATCAGGATGGAAAATCTCCACCTGTCGGCTTGCCTGGTTGGAAATCCAATTAAAGAACAAAGCAGACAAATCAAAGCAGTGACATTTCACAACCTGGCGATCCAGCATACAGAACGGGGGTTGGAAACGGTGATTGTATTTGATGTTTAAGCCGGAGGTATGAGATGAGCATCTCTCTACAAGCGATCAGGAAAATATCAGAATATGAATGGGAGATTCCCGCATCCCATCGCAGCGATATGCGAGTTTCGGTGCGGCTGTTTGCGTCCAGAAAAATCCTTGAAGAAGCATTGGGTGATCTTTCCATTGAGCAGGCGGTCAATGCTGCCACGCTGCCTGGTTGGGCGGGTCCTGTGGTGGTGATGCCGGATATGCACCAGGGGTATGGATTTCCCATCGGTGGTGTTGCTGCTTCGTTGTATCCCACCGGGATGATCTCACCGGGCGCCATTGGCTACGACATCAACTGCGGAGTGCGGCTGCTTGCAACTTCCATCCAGCTGGAGGAAGCTTACCCTCTCATCGACCGGCTGGCAATGGAACTTGATCAATCCTGTCCCAGTGGTGTGGGTACATCCGGTGGATTCCATCTTTCGGACGCAGACCTCGATTTGATTTGTAGGCTGGGTTCCCGCTGGGCTTTGAAGAAAGGTATGGCAACGGAACAGGATTTGCAGCGGACAGAAGACGACGGTGCGCTTGAGGCTGCTGATCCGGCAACGATCAGCAGCCGTGCCAGAGAACGCGGAAAAACTCAATTGGGTACTCTCGGTTCGGGGAATCACTTCTTGGAGGTGGGTGTTGTTGAGCAAGTCTTTGATACAGCCGCCGCCCAGGCAATGGGGTTATGGCAGGGCTGCCTGATCGTCATGATACATTGCGGTTCCAGGGGTTTTGGTCATCAAATCTGCACTGATTATGTTCAGGAATTCCAGGGGGCTGTCCAGCGATATGGAATCCATCTGCCAGATCGGGAGCTGGTTTGTGCCCCCCTGGATTCGATGGAGGGGAAGAGATATCTGGGTGCCATGCGATCTGCAGCCAACTACGCATTTTGTAATCGTCAAATCCTGGCGCACCAAGTCCGGAGTGTCTTTGAGCATGTATATGCTGGAATTGGGGCAAATTACCACGTCCGGCAGGTTTACGATGTAGCGCACAATATTGGAAAGCTGGAAACCCATTGGATTGAAGGCAGGCAGGTAAAGGTTTGCGTCCATCGCAAAGGCGCTACCCGCTCATTTGGTCCCCAGCATCCATCCCTTCCACCGGAATACCGGGACTTCGGTCAGCCGGTGCTTGTGCCGGGGAGCATGGGAACCCAATCGTGGGTCCTGGCGGGAACAAGCCGGAGCATGGAAGTGTCATACGGATCGTGTGCGCATGGGGCGGGCAGGGTGTTGAGCCGCAGCCAGGCGAAACGAATGATCCGTGGGGAGCGTTTGATCAAGGAATTGGAATCGGGTGGAATCACCATCCGGGCTGGCTCCATGGCAGGATTGGCGGAAGAAGCCCCACAGGCATACAAGGATGTGGACAGTGTTGTGGAGTCAGTTGTTGGGGCAGACCTGGCACACAAGGTGGCAAGGCTGCGTCCGGTGGTTGTAATCAAGGGCTAGCAAGATTCCTGCTGATAGTTTCCCGACACTGTTTGGCAAAGGATGGCGAAGCGGGCGTGGGTCAGGTCTGCCAGGTCGTCCACGGGCAGGCGGATGTTCAGTCCCCTTTGACCGCCCGAAATATGGATCTGGTGGTGGTGATGGGCAGATTCATCAATCAAGACAGTGAAGCCCTTATGGATTAACGCCAGGGGCGAAATACCACCCGCCTGCAAGCCGGTGACTTGTTCCGCTTCGCGTTGTGTGGCAAGCCGGACCCTCTTTTCCTTCAAAACGATCGCTACTGCTTTCAGGTTGAGTTCCTGGTTCCCCGGAATCACAGCCAGGATGGGTTTGCCAGGTTTTTCCCGGAAGGCAACAATTGTTTTGTACACAATGGAGATGGGAACGCCCAGCAAGGATGCCGTTTCTTCTGCTCCCAGTTTCTCCACAGGCAATTCAAATGCTGTATATGGGATGTGGCGTGAATCCAGCAGGCGGGTGACATTATTGGTGATCATGGTTTCCGGACGTAGATTGGATTACTGTAAATCCACCCCCGCAGTTTTCCCAGGTAGTGAATATGGCATTCCACCCGGTAAACCCCCGGCTGGTTGGTCAGGTATGTGCAAATTTCCTGCTGTTTCCAGGTTTTGATCATTGCTCCATCTTTTATCAACCGGCATTCCGTTTTTTCCGGCAGGCGAACCTGGAAGGTGACACCACCACCAAGGATGATTTCATCTCCCATGATGGCATTTTGATCGCGGGTTTGGGCAGTAAACCGAAAGCCGCGCGTGGGAGCCGGGTAATCATACCCGATAAACGTATGTCCATCCCGCAGCGCATTCCATACCATCCGGCGGTCTGTAAGAAGATCGCCTGAGAGTGGATTTGCTACCAGAAGATGCATATTGATGGATTGAAAATGGAAGGGATACGGATAGATGATGGCGTGCAGAGGACCCAACCGGGCGGATAAAGCATGTGCATCCGAGCCGCCAATGGCTACCACCCGTTTTCCACTGGTTGTTAATTCATCCCACTTTCTAATCGTCAGGGGATGAGGATGGTGTGCCAGGTGGCGGGGTGAAAGAGCATAAAAAATGGCTTTCAGGGTGTTTGTGGAAGCAGTTTTGATTTCTGATGAACCGTTCCACAATTCCAAGCCTGTGAAATCCGTTACACCCCAATCCACCCAGGAGATATCCGGTTCGTCAAAGCGGGGCAGGGCATCCTCATAGGGGTGGGCAAGAAATGCCATTCCACCAGCTTTATTGACCTGATCAATCAGTGATTGTGGTTCCGGGGCAAAGGCTGCCAGGCTGCGGTTAACACCAAATACCAGAGTATGATTCTTTTGGGGAACACGATTTGGGTCATGAATTTCTTCGCCTACCAGCAGCAGGACTTTCCTTTTCTGGGCATTGAAATACCCATCCATCTCCTCGACATAGACATTATGATCCGTTGTGATGAGGACATCCAGACCTGCTTCAAACGCAATTTTCTGGAGCTCGCGATGGGTGGCGGCACCATCCGAATACCGGGTGTGTATGTGCAGATTGGCGACAAGTTCTTCCATTTTGGATTTCTTATTGACGGATTGGGTATTTGCTGGTTATAATCGAAAGGCTTTACACTTCCAGGAGGTTTTCGCGTGGTTACTTACTTTGACATTGCATTGATTATAACTTCAATCGCCCTGGTGGCGAGTGTCATCCTGCAAAATAAAGGCGTGGGCTTGGGTGGATTGACCGGTAATATGGACTCGGATACCGTCTTCACTGCCCGGCGTGGTGTGGAACGAACCCTGTTCTTTGCCACCATTGGATTAAGTGTCCTGTTCTTTATTTTGACCGTCGTCACCATCATCATCAGCAACTAATGGGGCAGCGGACCACCGCGCCCTTTCACATCCTTTTTCCTTCTGGGCGACTCACAAGACAATTGGGGATCGCCCTTTTTGTGTAACATTATGAAAAAATTTCGCTGGCAGCTCATCATCATCTTTCTAACCGGATTGGTTGTAGGTATTCTTCTACTTCGGGAGCAACCCGTTGTGCTTCCCTTCCAGGAACCGGAACCAGTGCAGGGCGGAAGTTATACTGAAGCCGTCATTGGATCCATCCAGCGTCTAAATCCGGTACTGGATACCTATCACGCTGCTGACCGGGATATTGACCGGTTGATTTACAGCCGGCTGGTGACATTTGATGACCGGGGCTTGCCGCAGCCAGACCTGGCGGAGTCCTGGGGGGTATCTGCTGATGGAACGGTGTATAACATCACGCTCAAGGCGGATGTAAAATGGCATGATGGTCAGCCATTAACCAGTGATGATGTTTTATTTACTATTGAAATGATGCGCGCCGGCGAAGGGGTTGTTCCGGATGATTTGCGCAGTTTTTGGAATGATGTGGAAGTGGTTATATTTGATGAGCAGAATTTCCAGTTCCGCCTGCCGGAACCGTTTGCTCCCTTCCTGGATTACCTGGCTTTTGGTGTCCTGCCAAGGCACCTGTTGGGAAGCCTGACGTTCGTTGAAATGGTGGACGCCCCGTTTAATCTTCAGCCGGTGGGCAGCGGACCATACAAGTTCAATGGACTGTATGTGGAGGACGGTGCAATCCTGGGCGTTGAACTGGTTGCAAATGAAGACTATTATGATCAGCCTCCGTTTATTGAAAAAATGATCTTCCGCTACTATGCAGATGGATCTGCAGCGCTTCAGGCATATCGTGAAGGTGAGGTACAGGGAATTGGCGGGATTCCTGTGGAAGTATTACCTGAAGCGCTTAAAGAAACGACTTTATCCATTTACTCCAGCCGGTTGCCGGAAATGACGCTCGTCCTCTTCAATCTTCAGGATGATTCCGTTCCATTTCTCCAGGAAAGTGTTGTCCGGCGCGCTTTATTGATGGGCATCAACAGGCAATATATGATTGACAAAGTATTCCAGGGGCAGGGAATCCTGGCAGATGGACCCATTTTCCCGAGAACCTGGGCGTACAATGAAAGCCAGGAGCGGGTGCCTTACGATCCTGCATGGGCAATTGACCTTTTGCGGGCGGAGGACTATAACCTGACCGGGGTGGAAGGCACAGTTCGTGTGAAGGATGATGTCTCCATGGAATTTGCCATGATTTATCCAGATACTTCCCAACACAAGGCTATGGCGGAGCAAATTCAATCCGATTGGGCAGCCATGGGTGTAAAAGTTAACCTGGAGGCAGTGCCGTACGACCAGTTGGTTCTTGACCGGCTGACCAATCGCACTTTCCAGGCTGCCCTGGTGGATCTTAACCTGGCAAGAACACCTGACCCGGACCCTTATCCGTTTTGGGATTCCGTCCAGGCTACTGGCGGGCAAAATTATTCCCAATGGGATGACCGCATGGCAAGCGAATACCTTGAAAATGCCCGCGTAACCATTGATATTGCCGAACGCGCGAGGCTCTACCGGAATTTCCAGGTGTTGTTTGCCAGGGAGCTTCCAGCTTTACCGCTTTTCTATCCCGTTTTCAACTATGGGGTCAATGAAGAAATCCAGGGTGTGCGGATGGGACCGCTATTTGACACCAGTGACCGGTTCCTTACCATCCAAGATTGGTACCTGGTTTCCGAACGGAACTCCAAGCCCCAACCCACAAACACACTGGTGCAATAAGGCGACAGATTCGTTATAATAAAGGGGGAAGGAGGGCGCCATGTTGGAGAAAGATTGGGCATACTTGCGGGCTTCACTGGATGAATTACAGGAGTATATTCTTTCCGATGAGGTCTATTGGCCTTTAATCGCGCTTCCGAAAAACCACGGTACCGGACCTTTGCCATCCCTGACGCTGGGTCGGCTGCTCCTTGCGCGCGCCCGGCTGCTGGCTGCAGAATGGCAGCCGGAGCAGCAGCAAACGCTGGATAATTTGTGTGGTGTGGTCAGTGATGTGAAGAAACAATGGCGGGCGCATTGGGTTCGGAAAGCGACGCAGGAATTTCCGCGCAGATTGAGCCTTTGGCAGCATTATTTACGGGAATTGATGGAAGACCCTAAAAAATGGGAACGGGATTACGTGTACCAGGTGGAACGCAGGGTGATGCTGCAACTGCTGATGGCGGAGATGGACCGCCCAAACCAGGAAGACCTGAGCGTCCTGAGTGCCCTGGACCATCAATTAATGGGAATGGTAAGTGAAAGTGCTTTTTTATGGGATCCACGGGTTGAAAACGGTTTCCCGCAGCGAGATTACTGGTTCTTATATTACAGTGTACGATCAGATTAATTCCTGGAGGAATGGATGGCGACATTTTTTACCCGGCGCGGGGATGGTGGTGATACAGGTTTATTGGGGGAAGGGCGGGTTCCGAAATTTGATCTACGTATGGAGGCGCTGGGTGCCATTGATGAGGCAAATTCGATCTTTGGGTTATGCCGTTCCATGGTAAAATCACCGCTTTTACCGTCCATTCTGCTGCAGGTCCAGCGGGATTTATACCAACTGATGGCAGAAGTTGCAGCCACTCCCGAGAATACAGACCGCTTTCGTGCCATTCGTTCGCAAAATGTGGGCTGGCTTGAAGCGCAGATGGATGCCTTAAGCCAGGTTGTTGAAATTCCAAAAGAATTTATCATTCCCGGTGACCAAATGTCCAGCGCATGGCTGGACTTGGCGCGTACAGTTGTCCGTCGGGCAGAGCGCAGGGTGGTTGAATTACTTGCGCGCGGTGATATCGAAAATTGGGATATTGAAAAATATCTAAACCGGCTCTCCTCCCTATGCTTTGTCATGGAGCTGGTGGAAAACCGGGCAGCTGGATCTGACAATCCCACTTTGGCGAAGGATTCCGGTTTATGATCGGTACATTGATCAATGTCGCCGCCATTATTATTGGCGGTTTGCTTGGCATCCTTCTGGGTTCACGCCTACAGGAGCGGGTTCGCAGTACCGTTATGGCAGGGTTGGGTTTGTTCACCCTGGCATATGCGTTGCAGCAATTTTTTGGGACCACCAACGCCCTGGTTGTGTTGGGAGCGTTGATTGCTGGAGCCCTGCTGGGGGAGTGGTGGCAGATTGAAAATGGTTTGGCAAGGTTGGGGCGGTGGTTGGAAATCCGGCTGGGCGTGCAAAATGATGAACCTTTGGAGTTGCAGAACGGACAAAAAAGCCGATTTGTGCGCGGTTTTCTCACTGCTTCACTCTTGTTTTGCATTGGTCCGATGGCTATCCTTGGTTCCATCCAGGATGGATTAACTGGTGATTCTTCAACACTGATCATCAAGGCGGTGCTGGATGGATTTGCATCACTTGCATTTGCATCCACGCTTGGGGTGGGGGTGCTGTTTTCTTCACTGATTATCCTGGTTTACCAGGGAGCCATTTCCCTTCTTGCGGTACAGGTACAATCATTTTTTACACCCATCATGATGAGTGAAATGAGTGCCACGGGGGGCGTGATCCTGATGGCGGTTGCCATTAACAGCCTGTTGGAAATCAAGCAAATTCGGGCTGGGAATTTTCTCCCTGCGTTAATAATTGCTCCCATCCTGGCGATGATTTTTTTATAATAGACCCTCACCACTCGGGCGAGCATGCCTCCGGGCGTTATCCCTGGCGGGCTAGATCCAGGGTTTCCACGGCATGTCGAAGATGGGGGATGACGATGCTTCCGCCAACGACAAGGGCAACGTTGAAGATTTCAAAAAATTCATCGTCAGTCACCCCAAGGTGAACACATTGGAGAATATGATAATCAATGCAGTCATTGCAACGAAGGACCATGGATGCTGCCAGCCCCAACATTTCCTTGGTCCGGGCGGGCAAGGTACCATCGGTATATGCATTGGTATCCAGATTGAAAAAACGCTTGATACCCAGGTGATTTGTTTCCATAATTCGCTGGTTCATCCGGGCGCGGTAAGCTTCAAAATCATCCAATCGAGTACTCATGGGAGGAAATCCTTATCTGGAATAGATGAACACGGGGAATCGATCCCCTGTCAGCAGAAAGCCCGCTTTCTGATACAGGGACAGGGAGGCGTTGTTGTTGCTCTGGGTATTTACGGTAAGGTGCCACTGCCCACAATCCCAAAAGTGCTGCTGCAGATTTCGCACAAGCGCCATGCCGACCCCGCGTGACTGGCAGGCAGGCAGTACTGCCAGTCGCCCCAGGTGGGCGCTCCAATCCCTGCCGGTGCTGATTTGGAAACCGACAACCTGCCCCTCGAACAGAGCTACAGTTGCATAAGCAGATTGCCCATACGCCTGGGTGACATCCTCCAGCGAATTTTGCCAGACTGGTTCAAAAGCTGACTGGTCAACCAGCGTCACCTGCGCCAGGTCATGGATTTCCATCGGACGGATGGTCAGTCCTGCCGGAAGTGGAACGGCATCAATCCGCTCCGGGGTCCATTCCAGCAGGACGATTTCCTGGTGAAGCTTAAATCCGCGGGAGGTTACCAGTTGGGACAGCCACGACTCAAGAGAAACCAGTGCAACAATTATTCCTGCTGGACTGGGGGATAGATGTTGGTAGGCGGTTGGAAACAAGACATCCCACACATCACTCGCTGCAACACCCAGCCGGGTGACAAACAGGCGCACCCATGCCACGTGCGGTGGGTCTGGAGGAATGGCAAGAGCCCCCAGCAGATGGTGATCGGATTCCATCAGCCAGAAGGGTTGTTTTCCCAGCCAATCCATGGCGGGCTTCCAATCCAAGTGACGGTGGATCGCTCCATGAAAATTCAATAATCCACTCAGGGCATTTTGATCTTCGGTTGTGGCGGGGCGAATGATCGGTTCCATTCAGTTGACGCTGGAACGGTGGGGGTGAATTAACGTGACAATCTGCTTGCAAGCCGGAGCAGCCATTTGAGAAAGCGTTCCTGAGGACTTAAGCGTTCCTGGAGATTCAACGCATCCAGCATGGAGGATAATGCTCCCAGGATGTCTTTTTTCCCAAATCGAATAGTGGCGATTCGTTTCAGCACCAGGGATTGGAGGGATTTTTCGCCGCATTGTTGAAACAGTTCTGCAGACCGGTGATATCGAGCCAGTGCTTCGTCCGTCCGCTTGAGGTCTGCCAGAGCGGCTGCCTGGTTTCCCAATGCCATCGCTTGCCGTTTAAGATCCCCCATTTGGGCAAAGATTTCATCGGTTCTGGTTGCGGCATCCAGGGCTGCCAGGGGATTTCCGGCGCGCTGCAAGGCAACACTGCGGTTGTTGGCGATTTCTGCAGCCTGGGCAATCTCACCGTTATCCTGTAGGAATTTTTCAACTGCCAGGTACAGGTCAGCCGCGCGGATAAAATCCCCGCTCTCATACGCTTTGAGTGCTTCTTCCCTGAGTTTTAATTGGGCAACTGGTTGGTCGGTCATTAGGTTTAGTAGGTGATTTCCAGCAATCCCTCGGCAACACCGCGCAATTTATCCACGGATAATTCGCTCAAGCGCATTGCCAGCGTCAGGTACGGAAGATTCACCGGACGACCTACAAAATCCTGAAGATCACGTGGTAATTCCATAAATTGCTTGATGGCTTGCTGTTGGGCGCGCCAACTCCCAATCGGTCCACGCTGATCAAAGAAATCCTCCATACGAATATTCAACGACCCGGCAATGATCTCCAGGTGGGGGATTGGGATGGGGATTTCTCCACTTTCGTATTGTTTAAGGACTGACTCCGGTATTCCGGTTATTTCAGAGAGATCATGCACCGACACATTGTTTTTGTTGCGCAAAACCTTTAGCTGGGTGCCAATCATTCGCTGACGGATCATGTTCAGCTGCTGGACCTGTTTCAAGTTGGTTGATTCCTGGGCTTCAGACATGGATTGCCGGCTCCAGAAATGTTCCAATGGTATGTTTAACTGGTATGCAAGAGTCTCCAACTCTGGAAGGGATGGTGGGGTTATTCCATCCTCATATTCCTGCATTTTTTCTGGCGATATTCCGATTGCCTGCGCCAGTTCCTGTACCGTCTGATGGGCTGCTATCCTGGCATCTTTGATGAGAATGCCCAGTTTGCGGGTTCGTATCTGGATTAATCGATCGTTCTGGCTCATAAGAGGCTCCATCCCCTTGGTTCGGTATGCCTTCCAGTAAAAGGATTATAGCACTTTTCCATTTGTGATTAGCGTCGGCGACCGCCGCCCAGCATATCTGATAAATTTGCGCCAAACATTTCCGGACCCAGCTTGAAACCGGCTGCTTCCAGGCGCGGACCAAACAAAGGACGGATGCCGGTGGGTTTCAGGTCTCCGAGGACTTTGCCATCCTGGGTGATACCGGTTTGTTCAAAGCGGAACACTTCAGTCATGACAACGGTATCGCCTTCCATGCCAGCAACCTCAGTGATGGATGTGACCTTTCGGCTGCCATCCTTCAGGCGGGATTGCTGGATGATGAGATCGATGGCTGAGGCGATCTGTTCGCGCAGTACCTTAACGGGCAGTTCCATCCCGGACATCATGCACATGGTTTCAAGGCGGGAAATGGCATCCCGGGCTGTGTTGGCATGTAATGTGGTCAAGGATCCATCATGACCGGTGTTCATTGCCTGCAGCATATCCAGCGCTTCACCACCGCGGACTTCACCCACGATGATGCGATCCGGACGCATACGCAGGGAGTTGCGAACCAGGTCCCGTGTGGTAATCTGGTGTTTTCCTTCGGCATTGGGCGGTTTAGTTTCCATGCGTACGACATGTTCCTGCTGCAGTTTTAATTCCGCCGCATCTTCTATCGTGACAATTCGTTCATCGGTCGGAATGAAGCCGGACAAAATATTCAAAAGGGTGGTCTTGCCGGAACCCGTTCCTCCGGAGATGATAATATTCAGCCGGGAGATCACACAGGCTCGGATGAAGTCTGCCATGGGGCGGGTGATGGAACCCAGCTTGATGAGTTGATCAATCGTCAGCTTGTCTTTTTGGAATTTCCGGATGGTAATGGATGGACCGTCAATTGCCACCGGGGGAATGACTGCGTTCACGCGGGAGCCATCAGGGAGGCGGGCATCCACGGTGGGGCTTTCCTGGTCAATACGCCGCCCCAGGGGGAGGATAATTTTCTCGATGACGCGGATGACTGCCTGATCATTATCGAAGGTAATATTGGTTTTCTGGATTTTTCCATTCCGCTCAATATAGACGGATTTGCATCCGTTCACCATCACTTCGCTGATTTCCGGATCGTCCAGAAGCGGTTGGAGGGGACCAAATCCCATCAAGTCATCCATGATGTCGTGGAAAAGCTGGTCACGTACCGTGGTGGGGAGGGAGAGACGCAGGCTGTCGTATGCCTGCTGCATGATCTCCTGGATGGCAGCCCTTCGATCGGTTGCCACGATGGGACGCGATTCCAGTTCACGAGAAATCAGGTTTAATAAATGCTCTTTCAGCCGAATGAGATCGGCTTGACGAAAGGATGCCTGACCGGGATAGTTCATCCGTTATCCTCCGGGGCAATCAGTTCCAACGTGGGCAGGATCCAAATAATGTGTGACCGATTGATGGTCAAAAACCGGGTAGTGTATGCCAAGCTGCCTTCAGCAGTGAAAACCGATGCGTTTGTGATTGCCAGAAAATTGGCGGATGTTTCCAATTCATCAATTAAACGTGTCTCCGGGCGAAGGTGAATTTCTCCTTCCACCCGGTTCATGATGGTTTGAATGATTACCCGGACCGGATCCTTGGAAATGACAGGAGTATAGATTTTCCCCTTTTCTTCAAATTGAGTAACCATGGAATGGTTTATCCTTCCTTGTTTGGGTTGATGGTGTCGAGTGGGGGCATGAGGTATCCCAAACCGGCACGGGTGACAATGTGTTGGGGAGAGTGGGGATTGTCCTCCAGCTTTTGGCGCAGCCGGGCAATGCTTACCCAAAGAATTTCCTTATCTTCACGATAAGAATCCCCCCCATACTGCCAGGAGTAACTCTTCGGCGTTCAGCACCTGCCCCACGTGGTGAGCAAATTGAATGAGTAAACGATATTCTGTGGCGGAGAGATAGATGGGACGGTCATCACGCCAGACTTCTGCGCGGGCAAAATCAATCCGCAGGTTGCCATGGCTGAAATACCTGCTTTGGGTGATTGATTCTGTATTAACTGCCCGGCGCAGGACTGCCCGAACGCGTGCAACCAGTTCAGTCGCCGAGAAAGGCTTGGCGACATAATCATCGGCACCGGCATTCAAGCCGCGAACACGATCGTCCTCCTCGGCTTTGCCGGTCAGCATAATAATCGGGACGGAGGAAAACTGCCGGATTCGTTCACAGGTGGAATATCCATCCAGGCGGGGCATCATGACGTCCAGGATTACCATATCCGGACGGCGATTGGCAATCATCTCAATTGCCTGTTCACCATCACCGGCTGTGGATATTTCGTACCCCTCAGATTCGAGGTTGACCCGGAGTAAATGCTGGTACCGGATTTCATCATCAACAACAAGGATATGTGGTTTCATTTTTTACCCCATCATCATTCCGTTTTGAGGTTGATTAATTGGAAGTGCAATTGTGAATGTGGTGCCCTCACCAGGTGTGGATTCAACGTTGATGCTGCCGTGATGGGCATGGATGATTTGCCTGCAAATAAACAAACCCAACCCGGAACCGTAAACCTGTTTCTCGCGTTCCGGATTGCGGAAAAATCGTTCAAATATCAACTCCAGGTATTTCCCCGGGATTCCCGGACCTTTGTCGGCAACATCTATAAATACTTGTGAATCCTGGTGGTGAACTGTAATGATTGCAGGAGACCCTTCAGCATATTTTTCAATGTTGTTCAGCAGGTTTTCGATGACCTGGGTCAACCGCCTGGCGTCTGCGATGATGGGCGGTACGGGAGGATTAATCTGGAGAAGGATTTCCAACCCCGGGTGGTGCAGCCTGGAACGCGTGATGATGTCGTTCAATACTGCTTCCACGCGAACAGGTTGGAAATTCATGACGATCAAGCCGGTCTCCAACCGGGCGGAATCGAGCAGGTTTTCAATCAGTTCCTGGAGGCGATCCGTCTCCTGATCAATGATCTTCAGAAATTCCTGCTGGGTGTCGGCATCCCATTGCTTGTCTGTCCGCAACAGGGTGGTGGTATACCCCTTGATAAACCCCAACGGATTCCGAATTTCGTGGGAAAGAGTCGATATGAAATCTCCCTGGATGCGCAGCGTCTGGCGCAGTGATTCCACGGTGGACAATTCCGTTTCCCTCTGTTGAACAGCGATCAAAAGGGCAATTTGTTGACCGAGGTATTCTGCAAACTGGGTTTGAGTTGGGGTAAATGGAGGGCTGCCAAAGCGAATAAAGATGATTGTTCCCAGAATTTGCTGATTGGCAATCAATGGTACCCCCAGGATGAAGGGGCGCTCCAGACGATCCATGGCGGGATCATCGGGTGGTTCCTGGAGGATGGTCGATCGTTTGAGCATTACCTGGCTGGAAAGATTTTCCCCCCAGGCAACATCCGCTTCCCGGGAATGCCCCCGACCAGCTGCTTTTGCATACCCAACGTCCAGCGTGCGCCTGGTTGTGTCGAGAAGATAAACAGCCACATTATCAAAGATGAATACCTTCCGCACCTGGCTCAGGATTTGATCCAGGGCTGATTTCCAGTTCCCTGCCTGTCCAATGATTCGACTGATCAGGTATACATGGTCAAATTCAATCGGGGGGAGGGGCGAAGGCTCCACTTTCATCAGGTTTCATTATATAGTATTTTGAATAATTGTGAGTGAAAAAGAGAATGTGGATCCCTTCCCCGGCTCGGATTCAATGCTTATTGAACCCTGGTGTGCTTCGACAATCTTTTTTGCAAGCGTCAAGCCCAACCCGGTACCCCCATACCGGCGGGTAGAGGAGCCATCCAGTTGGTGGAATGGTTCAAACACTTCCTCCAGTTTGCCGGGAGGAATGCCAATCCCTGTATCGGAGACCGAAATGTGCAAAAATGTGTCGTCTGCCCGGCAGGTAAGCTGTACCATGCCGCCTGGGGGGGTAAATTTTATGGCGTTATCCAATAATTGGGAGATGACCCACTCAATTTTCTCCTCATCTGCAAGGACAATGATTTCTTCTTCAGGAAGCATGGAAGTAAACAGGATCCCTTTTGCTGTTGCCTTCTGATGGACTGCTTCCACAGGATGACTGCACGCCTGTAGAAAATTGACTGGTTGCAGAACAGCCTGGATATCGCCCCGTTCCACCAGTGAAAACTGGATTAGATCCTGGATCAAATGATCCAGTCGTTCCGCCGCCTTCTGCATCACCTGGACTGCCTGTGCCTGGTCCGGTGTTAATGGTCCAAGATCCTGGGTGGAAAGCAGGTCAACATATCCGGTCAGGTGGGTGAGCGGTGTACGCAGTTCATGCGAGATATTGGCGATGAAATTGCTCTTTAATCGCGTCAATTCAGAGAGTCTATCCAGCGCAGACCGTAATTCCTGGGTGCGTAATTGCACACGAATTTCCAGCTGCCGGTTGCTGTCTTCCAGCGCGTTCCGGAGTTGTAGGATCTGTTCGGTAACAATCCGATCCAGGGTCTCCTGGTTGATGGCCCCCATCTCCACAAGAATTCTGCCGAGTAGAACTTTCCGCCCGCCTTGTCGTAATTCTCCCTGCCGCTGCAGGGCATCTTCCAGTTGACCAGGTGTGATCAACTTCCTTTCCACCAGGGCATCACCCAAACGCGGAACCAATGATTCCGGCGTCAGGGGACCTGTGGGGGTGGGGTGTCGCGGGGTTTGGCTGGTCATTTCGTCCAAAACCATTGACCACCAATCATTGTGGCAGACGGAGTCAGTGTCCATAGTTCACTGGCTGGAACCTGGAAGGGATCAGTGGGCAGAACGATCAAATCTGCCAGGAAGCCTTCTGCCAGTATCCCTGCTTGGCTTTCCAATCCGGCAGCAAATGCCGGACCAGTGGTGAAACCATGCAAGGCATCCAGTAAAGAAATTCGCTGTTCCGGGTTCCACCCCATTGGACCGGGATCTCCAGATATTCGCTGACGGGTGACCGCTGCATGCAGCCCCAGGAAAGGATTGGGAGACTCCACCGGTGCATCGGACCCAAATACCAGTCGTGCACCGCTTTCTAAAAGAGAATGGAAGGGATAAGCAAGCCTGGCACGTTCCCCCCAGTAGTGGTCTGCCGTGATCATGTCGGAAGGGGCATGGAGGGGTTGGACGGAGGCAAGTATATCCAGTTCCGACAAACGTTGGAGGTCCTGGGTGTTTAAAAGCTGGACATGTTCAATCCGGTGACGCAAATGTGGGATTTGGTGAGTCTTTTCATATGCCCGGATTTTCGCATAGCCATTTAAAACGGTGCGGTTTGCCCGGTCACCAATGGCATGGACAGCCAGGCTGATTCCATTTTTTACCGCCTGGATGCCAATTTCAACAATCTGGTTTTCATCCAGTAACAGGATACCGCTATTGGAGGGATTGTTTCCATAAGGTTCCAACATGGCTGCTGTCTGCGGACCCAAGGCTCCGTCAGCGAAAAGTTTCAGGGAACCCATGCGAAGGAGAGTGCTGCCGAAACCCGTCTGCAAACCAAGCTGGATGGCATCTGCCAGATTTTCATAAGGGATTCCTTTGACCACCCGCAAGTGTAATTTTCCAGCCTGTGCCAGGCTTTGCAGAGCCTGGAAGCATTGAATGCGGTCAAAATCGTGGACACCCGTAATGCCCATTTTCATCAAGTCAAATTGGGCGGAAGCAATTGCATCTTCAACCTCATGATCGCCGGGCTTGGGGATGGCACGTTCCACCAACCCCATGGCGGACTCGAACAGGATGCCAGTGGGCATGCCCTGCTCATCGCGCTGGATGATACCGCCTGGCGGATCCTGGGTGGACTCCGAAATTCCAGCAGCCTGTAATGCTGCCTGGCTTGCCCAGCTGGCGTGCAGGGATTTGGCGGTCAGGTACACTGCGCGTCCGGGAGCAACAGTTTCCAAATCCCGGGCGGTTCCGAACCCGCCTTCCCATAGGTTTTGATTCCAGCCATGCCCCAGGATCCAGGATTCGGGATCGGTTTTATTTGCGCGTTCCGCAACCCTTTTGAGGCATTCCTGCAAGGTATCGGTTTCACAATCAATTTTTTGTAAATTCAGTGCGTACGTTTGCAGGTGAATATGTGCGTCGGTCAGCCCGGGGATAACGGTTTGTCCCTGCATGTCCTGCCAGGTGGTGCGCGCATTAGCCAACGGCTCCATATCCTTGCGGCTGCCAACAGCAAGAACCCTTCCACTGCCAATCGCAATACAATCAGCTTCCGGCTGGCGGGGATTCAGTGTGTGGATATGGGCATTTGTCAGGATGAGCATTATTCCTCAACGAGCCGGTTAATCAAAGCGGTTAATTCTTCATCGGAGTAATAATGGATGATCATGCTGCCACCTTTTTGTCCATGGCGCAGCACCACCTTGGTTCCCAGGCTGTCCTGTAATCTCTGTTCCAGGGCGCGGATCTCTGGAGCCGGTTCCTTCCTTGGGGGGATTTCCGGTCGGTCGCCCTTGTATTTGTTCACCAATGCCTCGGTTTGCCTGACATTCAGCTGCAAGTTCAACACGGTTTGTAGCGCGGCAATCTGTGCCTGGGAAGTTGGCAAACCCAGTAATGCGCGTGCGTGTCCCTCGGTGATATCCACATCCGCCAGGGCTTTACGCAAGGGAGCGGGAAGATCCAACAATCGAAGGGTATTGGTAACTGCCGGGCGGCTTTTCCCCACCCGGAGGGCAATTTCCTCGTGGGACAAGCCAAAGATGGTCACCAACTGGTGGTATGCTTCGGCTTCTTCCAGCGGAGAGAGATCCGACCGTTGGATATTCTCAATCAATGCCAGTTCCAGCCGTTCCTGGTCGGTTGCCTGCCGGATGATGACCGGCACAGCATCCAAACCAATCATTGCCGCTGCCCGCAACCGGCGTTCCCCGGCTATGAGAATGTAAACATCCTGGTTGGGATCATATGTGACAATTAATGGTTGAAGGATGCCATGTTCCCGAATGGAAGCAGCCAGTTCAATCAATTCTTTTTCATCCATTTCCGTGCGGGGCTGCCGCGGGTTGGATTGTATTTTTCGGATGGGAACGGAGGTGGTTGATCCCTCCGACGGGGAGTCTCCTCCGGGGATGAGTGCATCCAGACCTCTGCCTAAACCACCTTTTCGTGCCATGGGAACCTGCCTTATGGTTGAATTTCCGGTACCAGGACTCCATCCTGCTGCAGGATTTCCCTTGCCAGGGCTGCGTAACTGTGGGCGGCATTGGATTCTGGTGCATAATGCGAAATCGGCAGGCCGCGCGATGGGGCTTCCGCCAGGCGGATGGAGCGTGGAATGATGGATTGGAAAACCTTGTCTGGAAAGTGGCGGCGTACTTCAGCCACAACATCCACAGCCAGGTTGGTGCGTCCATCATACATTGTCAGGATCACCCCCCGAATTTTAAGCTGGGGATGAAGAGAATTCTGCACCCGGTGAACGGTTTGCAGCAGCATCCCCAATCCTTCCAGGGCGAGATATTCGCATTGAACGGGGATGAGGATGCCATCCCGGGCTGCCACAAGACCATTGACGGTCAGTATGCTCAGCGAGGGTGGACAGTCGACCAGGATGTAATCATAACGGTCGTGAATTGCAGCAAGTGCTTTTTTGAGTTGATTTTCACGGTTGGGAAGATCAATCAATTCCACCTCGGCACCCGCCAGCGCAGGAGAGGATGGCAGCAGGGAGAGTTTGAGACGGGGATTGTGGAGGATGGTTTGTGGTCCGAGAGACACATCCCCAATCAGCACCTCGTAGGTGCCGGATTTTACATTCCGTTTGTCAATCCCGAGAGAGGAAGTGGCGTTTGCCTGCGGATCCAGGTCAACCAGCAGGACTTTCTGACCATATGCCCCCAAGTATGCCCCCAGGTTGATGGCACAGGTGGTTTTTCCAACGCCTCCTTTTTGGTTCACCAGGGTATAGATCCGCGCCATGGGTTAAACCTTTGGCAGGACTTCCAGCAGGGCTGCCTGCACTTCTTCCGGAGTGGGAACACCGTCCAGCCGCCGCCGTGTGACTGACCTGGCAGCCAGCTGGGTGGCAAACCGGGCAGCTTCCCAGGGATCTTTGGTGGCGTGCAGGCGGGCAAAGAATGCGGCAGCAAAGATATCCCCCGCGCCGATGGGATCCACTTCCACAACAGAGGGTGGGCGGAAACGCCGCAGGTCGCCATTCCAATACAGGCGGGCACCTGCATTGCCCTCGGTTATCACCAGGATGCGAATGGAGGTAACCAGATCATCCACCCGTGATTCATCGCCTCCCAGGTCCTCAATGCTTAGAACTGCTGCAGTGGATTGCTCCAGCACAAATTGGGATTCCAGCCAATCGCAGGGGCGGACGCGTCCTTCCTGGTCCCACTCCCGCAGCCAGCCCTGGGGAGTGACCCCAATCAGGCTGTTGGGAAATGCCCGCACGATCTTGGGATCCACCTCCTGGGCAATGGGTGCAAGCTGTACGATGGGCGTATTCAACCAGGTGGTTGGAATCATGCTGGCATCCAACGGGGTTGCCAGGTGGTGGAGGTACTGAATGCGACCTTCGGGGAAATATAAATTTTCAAATGTGGTGCATTGATCGGAGGCATGCCGCACAACGGTGATGCCATCCAGTGCACCCAGGTCGGCTTCAGGAGAGCAGGACGTGAGTACACCAACCCGCAGTCCCATCGACAGGGCTGTCAGCGATGAAAATGACGCCGTTCCACCCAGTTGGTACCCTTCCGGGGTCATATCCTGGGTGATATGTCCGATGACAAGATAATCAATTGGTTCCAGTCTCGATAAATTCAAGGTCATCCAGGTTCTCCGGGCTCTTCGAGGAGTTCCCCCTCATCCGGTAATGGGGTTTGAAGTGCGTCATCCAGTGTCATATTTTCCCGCCGCGACCCTGGAGCAGCCGTGGCGCAGGAAGGACAGAGATCCCAGGCAAGTTCCATCAATTTTCCACAGTTGTGACAGCGCTTGCGGAGACGAGTGTGGCAACTTGGACACGCAACCCAATCGGCTTGGATGCGCCGTCCGCACCCCGGGCAAAGGGGATTATCCTCGATGGTTTGAAGGAGGGCTTCCTCTTCCAGGGTTTGCTGATACTCCTCCTCGGTGGTCCGTTGGGGGCGCAGGATCAGGTAGATGATGATGCCGGGCAGGAATAGAATGGCAACCACAAGAACAGCCAGGATGTGTGAAAGAGCGTCCCGCGAGCGTTTACGGATGTCCCGGTACGTCCAGAAGACCAGGCTTAACCACAACGCGGCAATAAACGCGGCGGAAAAGGCAGTTGCCACAAGAAAAATGGTGCTGGTAAGATTGGGATCGAAATTCATAGTCCGTCTCCAATGGTGGAATTATAGCATGGAGAGCGGTTTTCTGGAGGAAGGGCATCTGCCTGAACTTGCCCTTTTGTTCTTCCTCAGGTATAGTATTTCCAACTAAAATCATCTTTGCTGCACCCGGGAGGATCAAGTTATGAGAGAAGATCGCCCTGCTTACCGAATCACCGACCTGGATATTGGGGAACGCCCGCGGGAAAGGCTGGAACGACTTGGTGCCAATGCCCTCAGCACGGCAGAACTGTTGGCAATCCTGTTGCGCACCGGGCTGGAAGGCGAAAATGCCGTCCAGATGGCGAGCCGCCTGTTGAATGATATGGGCGGATTGAACGGCTTGCAACGAGCCAGTTTTGAAGATTTGCGCCAGCAGCATGGCTTGGGGACAGCCAAGGCTGCCCAAATCAAGGCTGCAATTGAATTGGGCAGGCGGCTGGCTGTTTCAACCAATGATGAACGACCGCTGATTCAAAGTCCGGAAGCAGCAGCAGACCAAGTCTCATATGAAATGAGCGGGTTGGCAGAAGAGCAGCTCTGGGTGTTGGTACTGGATAATAAAAACCGGCTCATCCACGTGGACCGCCGGTACAAGGGAACCGCCAACAGCTCGCAGGTGCGGGTGGGTGAATTGTTTGAGGAAGCCATCCGCCGTAAAGCGCTGTCCATCATCCTGGTTCATAACCATCCCAGCGGAGACCTGACGCCAAGCCAGGAAGATCTGACCCTCACCCGGGCGGTGTTGGAAGCCGGGAAGCTGCTGGATATTTCCCTGTTGGATCACCTGATTGTGGGCGGGATGCGTTTTCTATCCTTGAAGAAAGAAAAATACATGTCCTGAGACCCTGGTTAATTGACAAATTTCCGGGAACGTAGTAAGATAGGGCACGTCCGGCGAGGTAGCTCAGTGGTAGAGCAGGGGACTCATAAGCCCTTGGTCGTGAGTTCAACCCTCACCCTCGCCACCTGAACAG
>Ga0208197_1000422_pt1 | contig 54863 bp, 39 predicted proteins | sample AD_JPNNA4_MetaG_FD_184444 | JGI IMG/M metagenome (GOLD analysis project Ga0208197, IMG submission 184444) | Active sludge microbial communities of municipal wastewater-treating anaerobic digesters from Japan - AD_JPNNA4_MetaG (SPAdes) (version 2) | ecosystem: Engineered > Bioreactor > Anaerobic...
GCATACCAGCTATTATATAATCGGTTGGTTGACATTGATTCCTCCTCTGTAAAGTGGTTGGCTAACTCAACTTTACTCGGATTTCAGTGTCAATCAACCCTCTTTACTAAAAGTGTCCGGTGGCTAGAATGTAGATTTCGGGTTCGTAGTAACGGCTTTAGCCGTCCAAGAGACCGCTGAAGCGGTTACTACGAACAGGAAGTTGCTGTTATACGCGCCGGATTACCTGACTAACGACTATAAGACTACCAGAGTCAACCAACTCGTTCGACAGAAATCAAGGGTAAGTTCATATCGCGGATTTTGTTCAGCAAACCGTGCAGCGCGGTTTGATCTTCGATGAAGCCAGAAAGGAGTGTTTCGCCGTTTTCGATGTGCGTCAGGGTCAGCCCGCCCAGCCATTCCGACCAGGAGGGATCGAGGTAGCCTTCGACGCGAATATGGTAGAACTCTCGTTTTTCGTTCATCAGTCCTCACCTGGGAGAAAACCTCGAATCTCTAATTTACTAAACGCACGTTGAAATTATCATTCTCATCAGCAGATTTAGCCGATTAAGCAGATTTTTGCCCGGTCTACAGCGTATAATCTGCTAAATCTGCTTAATCTGCTAACAGTACGCCAGCAGATCCCGCACGGCCTGGACGACCAACTCCGGTTGTTCCGCCATGACGTTGTGCCCGCCCTGCACCGGGATGCGCCGCGTGTTGCTCGAAAGCGCACTCAAGTCCTCGTGGATCGCGCGCCAGCCTGCGCGGAACATCTCCCAGCGCGCTGGCGTGTAACCTGTGGGAACTTCCGCATCATACTGCACCTCCAGCGCGATGACCGGCAGATCGCCCAGCGTCTGCGGGGCGCGCGCCCACTGTGCGGGCCAGGTCATCGTGGCCGTCTCGTCGCCGAGCGCATCCAGAAATTGAGGACGCACGGTCTGCGCCAGCAGCGTCGCCCGCGCCTCCGGCTCGCGCACCGAAGTGTAACCGGCCAAAATCCGCCGCCGACCGAACAGCCGGATCAGGCCGAAGCGCGCCAGGAACGCCCCTACCCGCGCCAGGACGATAAAACTGCGAAAGGCGCTTTGGACAAAGGGTATGTAGCGGGGCATATTTTCGTGTCCTGAGTCAATCCACACCATACCGGCAACGTCTTGAGGATAGAGGGTGAAAAACAACCGCGCCAACGGCCCGCCCATCGAGTGCCCCACCAGCAGGTACGGCCCCGCCTCCCCGGCCCGCGTCAGCAAGGTGTGAAGTTCGGTCATGATGCGTTCCGGCGTGCGCGGCCTGGGACCGGGTTCGCTCCAGCCGAATCCGGCGCGGTCGTAGGCACAGACACGGGCAAAGCGCGCGATCTCCGGCTGCACCGTCCGCCAGTCATTCGACCACGCGCCGTGGCCGCTTTCCAGGATCACCGTGGGCTGACCGGGCTGCTTTTCGCCCATACACAGCAGGTGCAATTTGTGCCCGCCCACATCCACCAGTTGGCCCGGCGGTGGAAAGCGTCGCGCGTCACTTGCTTCGGCGCGTTTTTCGTAAAGATAACCGATCAGCGCCAACGCGCCAAGCAGACTCAGAGCACCGATAAGATAGATTGGCATTTCTCCCTCCTCGCTTTTGTAGCGCGAGTTGGCAACTCGCGCTACAAGAGCATCACTAGAATTCTTCGCGTTGGAAGCGCCAGATAGCGACGACAGCGCAGATCACACACCACACCGCCGTCCCGATCATAGGCAGCACGGCATTGGCAGAGGGCAGAGGAAGGCCGAGCGCTACCGTTGCGGAGAGCGGCAATCCGCCGAGGATGTTCATCACCAGCGCCCAGGGGCCGATCAACGCCAGGCCCGGCGCGATGCCGAGCAGCAGTTGATAGCCGAGCAGCAGCGCCAGCGCGATCCCGATGACCGGCCCGCGCCCCTCGAAAAACGTGCCGAGCATCAACGTGAGCGCGAAGTAGAAGAGCAAGTTCAGATAAGTTAGCCCTAACCCGCCGATGAAGTTGGCGACAGGCAGAGGCGCGCCGGAGGCCAATGAGACCTGAAGGTAGGCGATCACGCCTTGCACGACAATCCCCGTCACCAGAAAGCCTAATCCGTCGGCGAGCAGCTTGGCGAGGATGAACGCCGGGCGCGAGACGGGCTTGGAGAGCACCCACGCCGCCGTCCCCGACTGTTTTTCGCCGATGATGACATCCTGCCCGGCGATAATCGCCGCGATCGGCAGCGCAATCCCGCTCATCAAAAAGAAGAGGATGAGGCCCGCCGTGGGTTTGTCTTGCATAAGCCTGATCATATCTTGCGCTTCATTCGCGGTATTGTTTTCACGGACCGCCTCTTGGGCTTCCGGCGACAAAGCCGGCTGTTGCATTGGCGCCCAGAGCACCGTCGCCAGCAGCCCATTCAAGACGCAGAACCAGATGATGCTCTGTACCAACCAATTGCGCGTGCGCCACCACGCGCCGTTTTCTTTGTGCAGCAGATTCGCAAAACCCATCCGCCACCCACGTTCGTTGACAGCCTGTAGACTAGCCATGATGTCCTCCTTCGGTCAGCCCTAAGAAAATTTCCTCCAAGTCCACTTTTTTGCGCCCATACTCCAACACGGTCACTCCGCCGCCCGCCAGCATCAATGGCAGCAATTGCACTTCTGCCGTCGCTTCGTCCGAGACGGTGATGTGCCAATGGGTGTGACTGTTCACCGGCGTCGCCTGCACTGCCGTCACCCACGGCTGGCCGGCGATCCGCGCTTGCGCGTCGGCTACGTCGCCCTTGACCGTGGCTGTAAAAACCGGCGCGCCGCTGCTGTTGAGCAGCTCCTCAATGGGCGCTTGCGCGATCAACTGCCCGTGATCCAGAATGGCGACGGTGTCGCTGACGCGCTGCACGTCGCTGAGGATGTGGGTGGAGTAGAAGATCGTCGTGTGCTTGCGCAGCCGCTCCATCACTTCCAGGACGTCGTGCCGCCCCTGAGGATCGAGGGACGCCGCCGGTTCGTCGAGGATCAGCAGATCGGGGTAATTCACCTGCGCCTGCGCGATGCCCAACCGCTGGCGTTCGCCGCCGGAGAAACCTTTGATCGGGCGGTCGGCTTTGTCGCTCAGGCCGACCAGGTCCAGCGTCTCGGCGATGCGCGCTTCAATGGCCGGCGCCGGGCCGCTGTAGAAGAAGCGCGCGGTGAAGCGCAAGGTCTCGCGCGCGGTCATGTGCTCGTAGTAGCGCGGATCCTGCGCCAGATAGCCGACACGCTTGCGGATGTCCACGCTATCGCGGACGATGTCCAGTCCGAAAACGCGCGCCTCGCCGCCGGTTGGACGCGCCAATCCCAGGAGCAGCTTGATCGTGGTGGTCTTGCCCGCGCCGTTCGGCCCCAGAAAACCGAAGATCGAGTTCTTCGGCACGCGCAAGTCCAGCGACTTGAGCGCGGTCACGTCCTTGTAGGATTTACTCAGCCCGTGCGTCTCAATGACCGGAAATGTTGTTTCATCCATTGCAGACCTCCTTTGCTAGATTTACCCATAGTGTAGCCGTAAACCGGGCGGTAGGGGAGACCCAAAAGGTGTAATTGGGGGTTTATTTGTAGAACGAGTTGGCAACTTGTTCTACAATCGCGGCTATAGCAGACGCAGCGCGCGCGCCCGCGCCACACATTCGGTGCGATTCTGCACAGCGAGCTTGCCGAAGATGTTGTTGAGGTGTTTCTTGACCGTGCCGGTAGCCAGGAAAAGTGCTTCCGCAATGGCTTTGTTCGTCTTTCCGGCGGCGACGAGGCGTAGAATCTCAAGTTCGCGTTCGCTGAGTTGCTCAATCAGATCGGGAGATTGCAAATTTGGTGATCGGAGATTGGGAGATTGGGAAGTGACAAACAATTCGATGTCAGGAAAAGCGGTCAGTAATTTTTGGGCATAGGCGATGAGCTTTTCCGTCTCTGCGTCTCTGAATTTTGAGGAAGAGGCAGCGCAAAACTCGGTCAACAGCGCCGCCATAGCCGGCCCTTCATCCACGAAACTGCGGACGTAGCCGCCCGGTTCGGCCAGCGCGAGCGCCTGGCGCAGCGCCGCCAACGCCGGGCCGGTTTGCCGCTGCGCGTACAGGTTCAAAGCGCGCAGGCGCAGCACTTCGATCTGCGGGCCGGTCAGCCCGGTCTGGGAAAACGCCTGTAACCGGTCGATTAAACGGTCAACTTCGGCGTGTCGCCCCTGGGCCAGCCGTAGGCGCGCGAGGGTGAATGATTCACCGATCGTGTTGAGGCTTAGCTCGGCGCTCTCACCAACCTGGTTGTGTTGCGCTAACTGGTCAGCGACGTCCAATTCGCCGCGCGCAATCCGGTAAAGGATTTCGGCGTTGATAAACGGCCCGATGCGCAACGACGCGGGCGGAAACGCAGCGCGAGCCTCCTCGATCACGCGCCAGGCGCCGTCCACATCGCCCCGCGCCCAGCGCAGTCTGGCGCGCGCGACGGTGTTGGTGGCTAAATCTTCGGCGCTGCCCCATTGCCGGCTCTGTTCGCTGGCGTGCGTCAGATAGTGCTCGGCGGCATCCAGGTCGTTCCACTCGTACATCAGCCCCGCCAAATGATTGTTGGTCAGCGCCGCCACGGGCAGAGGGCGGACGCGGTCCTGTTCCGCCAGACGCAACGCTTTCTGATAGGTTTGATAGACCTGATGCAACCGTCCCTGGATAGATTGTATGGTTCCCAAGGCGGTCTGCGCCAGCACAGCAAGGTATACCATACCGCTCGCCAGGTTCATACGCCCGGCCTCCTCAATGGCCGCCCACGCCGCGTCGAGGTCGCCGCCGCGCAGGTTGAGGACGCCAAACAAATAGGCGATCAGACCGCGCAGAAATATCTCGTTCTGCGGGAGCAATTCCAGCGCCTGGCGGCAGAACGCCTGCGATTGCCGGTCGTCGTTTTGCATCCCGGCGATGTAGGCTTGCAGCGCGGCGATGTGCCCGGCGATCTCACCGCTTTCGTCCGGCGACAACGTGGATTGGCAGCGCTGCGCCGCCTCGATCCACACGAGGCTCTTGTCCACATCCCAACCCAGCAGCAACGTCCAGGCGTACAAGACGCACAACCACGGGCGCTGCCGCGCTGCTTCGCCGGGAAGCATTTCAATCCAGCGGCGCAGCGTCGCCAGCTCGCTCAGGGCGAGCATCTCTGAACCACGGCCTTCGATCAACTGCGCGGCACGCTCGAAGTCGCGCGCCTGCGCCCAATGCGGCAAGGCTTGCTCGATCAAATTGTTCGCTTCTAACCACTCCGCCGCGCGCCGGTGCAGGTGGGGGACCAGCTCCTTGTCCACCTGTAGCAGGCGGCTGGAAAGCGAATGGGCAAGCAGGTGGTGATAGCGATACCAGTGGCGCTCATCGTCCAGGGGGATCAAAAACAGGTTGGCCTTTTCCAGCATTTCCAACATTGCCTGCCCGTCGTTTTGGCCGGTGACGACGTCACACAGCGGGCCACTGAGTCGTTCCAGAATCGAGGTGCGCAGGAGAAAAGTCTGCACCTGCGGCGGCTGGCGGCTGAGCACTTCTTCGGTCAAATAATCCACGATATAGTGGTGGCTGCCGGTGAAGGCGGCGACGAAATCGTGCGCTTCTTCCACGTGTTGTAACGATAACGCCGCCAGTTGCAGCCCGGCGATCCAGCCTTCGGTGCGCGTTTCCAGGGCGGCGATGTCTTGCGCGGTCAGGCGCAAACCCATCACGGTACTCAAAAAGGCAGCAGCTTCGTCGGTGGTGAAGCGCAGATCGGCGGCGCGCAGTTCGGTCAGTTGGTCACGCGCGCGCAAGCGCGCCAGGGGCAGCGGCGGATCGGCGCGGGTGAGGAGAATGATGCGCAGCGTAGGCGGTAGATGATCAAGCAGAAACGTCAGCGCCTCGTGGATAGGCCGCGCCTCGATCAGGTGATAGTCGTCCAACACCAGCAGCAAGGGGGACGACAGCGCAGCAATCTCGTTGATCAAGTCGGTCAAGATCGTCTCAATCGGCGGCGGCTGCGGGGTTTGGAGCATCGTCAGCGCGGTCTCGCCGAGGGCAGGCTGGACAGTTTGCAGTGCGGCGATCAGATACGTCCAAAAGCGCGCCGGGTCATTGTCAGCAGCGTCGAGGGAGAGCCAGGCAGCAGTAAGCCCACCAGCGTTCAACCACTCTGCAACCAGCGTCGTCTTGCCAAAGCCGGCCGGCGCGGCGACGAGGATCAACGCACGCTGCACGCCGGCGTTCAAGTGCGCGGTCAAACGCGGGCGCGGCACACGTTCCGCCCGGATCGGGGGAATGAACAGCTTGGTTTTGAGCAGCGAGACCACTATCGGCTTGCCTTACATAAGACGAACGCTGATATGGTCTAATGATAGCATGGCTTACGGTTGGCTGCAAGAGACTGACAAGCACAGGGGTCAAAGATGCTCCAAAATGCTTGACGGACATAAACATTTTGTTTATAATGGATCTATGATTCAGTCGTTCGCGGATAAAGAAACGGAATACTTTTACACAACGGGTAAGTCGCGCCGTCTCCCTACCGATATCCAGAAACGTGCAGCGATGCGACTCATCCAGTTAAATGCCGCCACTCGTGTCGAGGACTTGCGGCTGCCGCCATCAAACCACTTGGAAGCATTACGCCATGACCGCGTCGGGCAATGGAGCATCCGTATCAATGACCAATGGCGCGTTTGCTTTCGATTCGAGAACGGCGATGCTTTTGAGGTCGAAATTGTTGATTATCACTGAAAAGAGGTTGCTATGATGCACAATGGATTGCCCTCTATTCATCCAGGCGAATTTCTGGACGAAATCCTGACAGAACTTAATATGACGCAGGCTCAGTTCGCGCGCGCGATTGGGGTATCGCCGATGCGCGTGTCACACATCATCAAGCACACGCGCCCTGTGACCGCGGAACTCGCCCTACTTTTTGGGCGCGCGCTGGGGCAATCGCCGCAATACTGGCTCAATTTGCAGGCGGAGTACGATCTAAAGACGGCCGAAACGACCATCGGTGAGCAATTGCGAACAATTAGAGCATTGGTGCCTGCATAGTCACCGATCTGTTGGTTGTTGCAGAGATTCCGCGCATCTGGATTGCGTCATCGCCCGGCTCTGCCAATCCAGAAGCAAGTTCGTTGCAACGTTTTCCCTGCTGGCAACCGCCAAGTTCTGGTGTGCGCGCGTATCGAGCGGGTGTCGCGGCAGTGGTGTATGATCGGACTTGCACAACCCGTGTGTCTCAATCGCTAACACTTCATCCATTGCCCCCCCTTATTCGAGTTGCCGGCCACACTTTAGGACAAGCCCACCAACGATTAACCACAAAATAACCACCTGAATGACGAGATTGCTCAATGCCCCGGCCATCAAGCCAATGGGGATGACCCATTCGGCGACGTTGAGCGTCATGTGGAACAGCGCCGCAATCAGCAGGCTGCCCCGTGTATGATTGTAGACCCAGGTGTAAATCACCGTCGTCGCCACGATGTTGAAAAAGACGACGACGCCAAGCGGTGAAAGCAGCATACTGAAATTAGCCGGGTGAAAGTGCCAGACTGCCCACAGCACGCCAAGCAGCAGGCTTCCCCGCAACGCGCCCCACCGCGATTGCAGTCGCGGCAGCGCGAATCCGCGCCAGCCGGTCTCCTCACCGATCCCGCGCACGAGCGTATGATACAGCGCCAGCATCAGGAAGACCAGCCAGGGATTGCCAGCGGGGACGCCTTCGGATGCAAAGAAGCGCGGCGCGGGGCCGCCGCTTAGCCAGCCAATCACACTGACGGTCAGATGCAGCGCCAACGGGTAGAGCACGATGAAAGTGTACCAGCGCCAGCCTACCCGCCACACGAGAAACCCGCGCAGCAGCCGCGTCACACCGGATTTCCCTTCGCCAACCAACGTCACCGCCAGTGCCGCCAACATCGGCCCGTAATACCACAAGACGACGCCTGGAAGAGTGGCAAGGGAGGGCAAAGTTTGCCCTCCCCGCGGCCCGGCAAAGTAGTACAGCAGCGACCCACCCCAGGTAAAAACGAACGCCAGCACAAAGTAAGACAACAACGGACGACGACGAATACCGTTAAACACGCTGCACCTCCACCAACGATTGCACTTTTTTGTCTTCGAGATACCGCACCGCCGGGATCAGAAACCCCACGACGCTGGCGGCGAGCGTGACCACGCCGGTCAGCATAAACCAGAACTGCACGCCCACCCGATCCACCACCGGCCCGGCGATCAGCAGCCCCAACGGTGCCATCGCCGCGCACGCGCTCATCATCAGCGAGAACACCCGCCCGAGCATCTCCGAAGGGACGAGCGATTGCAGAATGGCGAACATCAGCCCGTCAATCACCGGGCGGGCCAAACCGCACAGGAGATTGCCCACCAGGGCAATAGCGAAGGCGTTCGCGGGCGCGCCGCCCATCAAGAGAACGCCGACGCCCTGCACAACCAACGCGCTCAACATCGTCACTATGCGGCTGCGACCGCCGCCCCACGCGCTCAACGCCAGCCCGCCGCCCACCACGCCTATGCCGACGGCGGTTTGCAGCCAGCCCAGTTCCAGCGCGCCCAACTGAAAGTGATTGGTGACGAGCAAAGGCATAAACGACAGCGCCGGCACGCCAAAGAAGTTGAGCGTCGCGGCCAATGCCAGGATGATCAGCAGGCCGGGCCAACCCCACACAAAGCGCCATCCCTCGCGCATCTCGCCCCACACCGAAATTTTGCGCGCCGCTTCCCCTGCCGTGGATGCCGGTTGCGTGCACGCGCGGGGAGCGGGAATGGCGATCCAGCACAACGGCAGCACGGCGACCAGCGCCGTCGCCATGTCCAGCAGCAGCACCGCCTCTATCGGGACGACGCTCACCAGCAGCGCGCCCAACGGCGGCGACACGATGTTCATCCCGCCCTGCAACGTCTGATTCATCCCGGCGACGCGGGCCAGATGCCGGTCGGGCACCATCAACGGAGTGGCAGCCTGCATCGCCAGCATGTGGATGACCTGCCCTACCGCGCGCAACAGCATCACGACGTACACGTGACCGAAGCGCGCCCGCCCGGCCCAGAACAGCCCGGCCAGCCCCAACGACAACAACGCGATCCCGCCATCCACGGCCATCATCACTATACGCCGGTTCCAGCGATCCACCAGCGCGCCCATCAGCGGGCCGAGAACCACTTGCGGCAGAATCATCATCAGTGTGGCCCCAGCCAACACCGTCGCCGATTTACTCATCGAAGCCAGCCACCACACCAACGCGAATCCCGCCAGACTGCTGCCCAGCAACGAGACAGCCTGTCCGCTCCAGATCGTGAAAAATGAGCGTTTCCAGTTCGTTTCGTCCATACCCACCTCCCTGATGCCGTCAATGTTTGTTTTGGCTTACATTCATAGCATAGCCGTAAACCGGGCAGGTTGTCATCCCACAAAGGATGTAGAGATTGGTTTATTTATCCGCGGTAAACACACAAAGCGCTATGAAATATTTGAAAATCTGCTCTAGCCATGATAGAATGAGAACAGAAAAGGCGATCAGGAGTCTCAACTTGCGGATCTACAAAGTCATCTGGAAAGACACATTTGTCGAAAAGATAGCCTACAAGCACGCTGTAGAGACCGGTGAAGTTGAGGAAGTCTTGTTTTCCAAACCGCATGTGCGGCTTTTTGAAAAAGGACGGATAAAAGGCGAAGATTTGTATGCTGCGTATGGACAAACAGAAACAGGCAGATACTTGATCGTGTTTTTCATTCTGAAGCACCGAACCGATGCCCTGCCTATTTCAGCCCGTGATATGACCACAGCAGAACGGAGATATTATGAAGGACAAAAGTAAGTCAATTGAACCAATTCCAGATGAATTTAGCAGCTACGAGGAAGCCGCAGAATTCTGGGACACCCATGATACGACTGATTATCTAGCGGTATCACATCCTGTCCCGGTAAAGAGCGAATTTCGCGGGCGTTATTACCAGATCGAAATTGAGGCCAGTGTTGCTGAGGCGTTACGCTCACAGGCCAAGCAACAAGGCATTTCTCTTGGCTCGCTAGCCAGCGACCTCCTGCGACAACAGTTGGCAACAATGAGTAGTATAGCTCCGGCCAACTGATGCATGTCACCAAACAGAAATTCCGGTAAAGAGACCGCCCCCTCAGAAGTTTCTGAGGGGGTGGTCTCTTGTCGTGGTTTCACCCTCGATGAAGTTCATCAATGACCAGGATGTGCCCACCAGCGTCACCTCCGGCATCGGCGTGTAGGGCGCGAAGACCAACACCTCACCATGCATCGTGCGGAGTTCGAGCCGCCCGTCAGCGATGCGCCAGTGTCGCGCCCAACTCAGCGCATCGGTAAAACGGCCTTCCAGCGCCCAATACGCGTCGTCCGCGTCAGGGCACATCGCCTCAACCATTGTGATCATGGGGAAAGCAATGTCACCATCGCCGGCCTGATAGTCGCCCGCGAAGTGGCGACACCCGGCCAGGCCGCTGTAACGATGCTCCGTGAAGGCCAGGGTGAACGATAGGGTTTCGTCCAACGGGCTGCCACCCAACGTCAGAAGTTGCCATTCCGTGCCGATCAACGCCGCCGGATCGCCCGTGAACGCTTCCTGGCGCGCGTAGGCAAGGAGCATCGCCCCGGACGCATCCAGCAATTCCAGGCGATTGCTGTCCAGGCGGAATTTGGTCACGTTTGACAGCGCCTCCATATAGGCTTGCTCCTGCTCCATCACACCGTCTTCCAGGCAATCCATCAACGTCATGGCGATCTCCCCAAGTTGGAGACCGGCGCCCTTCACCGTGTAAGCCCCACCATAACTGTTGCACCCGCTGTAACCGGTGATTTTCCCCTCTTCAAACGTCGCGTTGATCGTCGAACCCGCCAGCAAGGGCGCGCCGTTCAGCGTCAGCAGCGTCCATTCCCCTGCGAGGGAGGCGGCGCTGCCGGCGGTTCCCCCCACTCCACAAGCCGTGAGCGTCAACGCCACAGCGAGATATGCGAATAACAAGGTTTTTATCTTCATTTTTCACCTCCACATTTATGACGCTCCCGGCGTACCTTTGGTTCCAACGCCTTGCATCATCGTGCGGAGATCATCTCACAACGCCCACCCCATGACCTTCGCCAGCGCCTCGCCGACGGCGTCGGGTAGACCGTGGGCGATGCCACAGCCGAGCAGACTGCCCGTCTTTTCACGGATCAGGCCGAAGAAGAGGCCGCCAAAGACGGCAAAGAGCGCCCAGCCCCACGCGAGTGTATACTGACCGGCAGCGGGGTTGTAGGTGTTGAAGGCGTGAAGCAGTCCAAACAGCAGCGATGCAATGACCAACCCCGGCCCACACTGCACGCCCAAAAGCAGCCACGGGCGGCCAAATGCCTGGTTCAACCGGCTCTGCACATAGCCGCGCAGGAAAATCTCCTCGCCGAAACCCGAAAAGACGAACTGCCACACCACCGTGGAAACGACGATCAAGGTCAGCCGGCGCATCGCCAATCCGACCAGAATAGGCAGGAACAACAGCGCAACCATCACAATCACGTTGCTCCGCACCGACGCCAACGCCTTCTCCTCCGACTGGCGGCGCAGCACCCCCAGCAGCACGGCGATGCCCGCGATTTCGGTCAGCGCCACCAACAACCCGCCGGGGAACATGCGATAGTCGAGCTTGAGCAGCATCGTACCGCCGATGCCCAGCACATAAGGGATGATCCGCACAAGGTATGCTTTGATGCCAATGTCCAGATTGTTCTGCCACCCCGCCAGCGTCACACCATAGTCGGCCCAGCGCCGCCGGGTGAGCCAGATCACGATCAACGGGACGCCCATCTGGATCAGCCCGCCGGTGTACGACCAGCCCAGTAAGCGCACTTCGGCGTCCATCAGGCCGGTAGCACTGAGCGCCAGTCCCAACAAGCGCATAACAACGTAGACGCCCAGAACTTCGACACACGCCCAAAGCTTATCCTTCATCTGACGCCTCCTGTGCAATGTTACAGATTTGAATGACACCCATAGCATAGCCGTAAACCGGAGGAATTGTCATCCCTCAGAAGATGTATTCGGAGGTTTATTGTGGATGACCCCTTGCGAAGGCGGGCGAAACTTCGATTCACCCGGAACTTCGCAAGGGTCGCAGAAATAATTCAGGCGCCCAGCACCGTTGCCTTGGAACGGGTTTTTTGCAGTTCGGACGCGAAAGGCCGGCGCTCCAGGATGCTCAACGAGAGGTCAACGAGTTCTTGCGCTTCTTCGGGCGCCATCGTGCCCACCGTCACCATGTCGCAGTCGCGGATGGCGTTCCACACAAACGTCAGCGCCTGGTAAGGGCGAATCTGCCCGGCGGCCATCGTCTTGATCGTCATCACGGGCTTCTGCGCGTTCTGGATGATGCGCCCCACCCAATCCACCTCAAGCTGCATCAGGTAGCCTAGCAGGTTGAAGGGTTGGATGTACGTCTCTACGTCCAGGCCCGTCTCGTCGGCGTAAACCACCGTCTCCGGGATGTGCGTGCTCAGGCCAGGGATCATGCCGCGCTCGCGGATCAGGCGGCAGATCACGTCCATCTGCCGTATTTCACGTGTGCATTTATCTACCATCACGTCCGTGGTGCTGGTGTGCGGCAGACTGAACGTGACGCCCTTCTTGACCTCCGCATCCAAAATGCGCTCACATTCGCCAATGTCGAAGCCATCGAAGGGTGTGCGCTTGTTCGTCGGGAAGCTCGGCGTCTCGATGATGATAACCTTGCGCCCGACGCGCTGCTCGGCTTCGCGGATCGCGTCGTACATACACGTCGTCGTGTGCGGGCACATAATCGTGTCCACCCCGGCGCGCAGGAACACCGCGATGATGTCCGCGATGGCCTGCGGGTTCGTGACGATGCGTTCCACCGAACGGCTTTTGGCCGATGTGCAGTGCGTGTAGCCCAAAAACCAGTTCGTCCCGATGATCATCCGGGACACCGACACGCCGCCAACCGTTGTTCTTGGAAATTCCGACATAAACTTATCCTCCATAGAAAAGATTAAGACGTAAAACGTGAAACGTAAATTGAAGATTGTTTTACGTTTGACACTTTACGCTTTACGTTTTACGCTTTACGCATCACGCTTCACGCAGAGCGCGGTGAATGACCTGCGCCAGCGTGTCGGCGTCGAAGGGTTTGTGGACGACATCGAAGAAGCCGGCGGTCTTCAAGGCGCGCACGCCAACCTGCATTGTATAGCCGGTGATCGCTAACACACGGCAAGTGGTCGGCAGCCGTTTGAGTTCGTGCAGCAGCGCCTCGCCGCCCATTTCCGGCATAATCAGATCGGTAATCACCAACGCGATCTCCGGGGAAGCGCGAAATACGGCCAGCGCCTCGCGTCCATTTGTCGCCGTCAGGACACGATAGCCCAATTCGGCCAGCATCGTGCGGCCGGCTTCGCGCAAGTTGGTGTTATCCTCCACCAACAGAATCGTCTCGCCGTGTCCCAGCGGCGTAGCGCCAACCTCTTCCGCCGTTTCCTCAACTTCCGTCGCCGACGCCGGCAGGTAGATGCGGAACGTCGTCCCCTTCCCCAACGCAGTCTCCACGCCGATGTAGCCTTCGTGCTGGCGGACAATACCGTAAACCTGCGCCAGCCCCAGGCCGGTGCCCTTGCCAGCTTCCTTGGTCGTGAAGAACGGTTCGAACAGGTGCGCGCGCACCGAATCGGTCATCCCGATGCCGGTGTCAGTGACGCTCAAGCAAATCCAGGTTAGCGTGGCGGGCTGTTCCCCGAACGTCTCAACGGCGCGCGCCATCTCCGGCAGCGGCGGCGGCGTACCGGGACGCAGATGGAGACGTTCCAATCCAATGCGCAATGTCCCGCCGCCCGGCATCGCGTCGCGCGCGTTGAGCGCCAGGTTGGTCAACACCTGCTGGATACGCCCTGGGTCGGCATCGACGATGAATTTCCCCGGTCCTACTTCGAGCGCGATGTGAATGTTTTCGGGGATGGTGCGCCGGAGGATAGTGAACACGTCGCTGCTAAACGCCGCCAGATCGAGTGACTGGCGTTCAATCAATGAGCGACTGCTGAAGTCGAGGATTTGCTGCACCAGATCGGTGGCCTTGCGCGCTTCGCCAACAATAACCTCCAGGTTCGCTGCCAGCCCCGGTGCGACGCCAGCCTTACGGATGCCCAACTGCGCGTAAAGGATGATGGTTGTCAGCAGGTTACGGAAGTCATGTGCGATGCCGGCGGCCAGTTGCCCGATAGCAGCCAGACGCTCCTGACGGCGTAGGCGTTCCTCCATCTCTTTACGTTCCGCGATGTCGCGCACGATGGAAAGCGCCAGATCACGCTCGCCTACCCGCAGCGGCGACGTGGTGACTTCGACCGGCACGCGCGTACCGTCTTTGCGGATGTCAACGCCCTCAAAGGGCAAGCCGTTGTATTGCGCAAGTTCGTTTTTAATCACCTGACCCGCGATCCCCCGCCGCTCAGGCGCTTGTAAATCCACAATGGTCAATTGCAGAAGCGCCTCGCGGGTGTAACCAAGCATAGCACACATGCGCTCGTTGACATCAACGATGGTGTCATCCAAACCCTGAATAAGGATGGCGTCACTGGCCTGATCGAACAGCGCGTGGAAATAGGCTTCACTCTCCCGCAGCGCAGCCTCGGTTTGCTTGCGGGCAGCCAGTTCTTGCTGCACCTGCTGGTACAGCCGCGCATTTTCCAACGCGATGGCGGCGTGATATGTGAAGATACGCAGGATGTTGGCGTGCATGGGTGTAAAAAAGCCCGGCGTCGCACTGTCGATATTCAAAAAACCGACCACCACGCCGCGCACGACGATAGGCGCGCCCACATACGATCTCAGCCAGGCAACCTCCGGCACGCGAATCCAACCGGGATAGAGTTCCGTATCCGGGATGACCATCGGCTCCCCGGTTTCAATCATCTGCTGCAAGTTAACCGCCGCTTTCAAATCGAAGATAGCAGTAGAGGCGAATGTTTCTGCGCCAAAACGCTCATAGCCTCGGCAGTGAACGACGCGCACCGCTGGATTGTTTTCGTCAATGAGCATGACGTTGGCCGCATCATTGGGGATCACGCGGCTCACTTGCTCCAAAAAGCGCTCCAAAACTTCATCCGGATCCAATGTGCGGCTGATCACCGCAGCAGCTTCGGTTAACGCATGAGACAGGTCACGTTCCTGTCGCAAATCGTTTTGGGACTGCACCCGCGCGGTGATGTCGCCATACGCCACCGCGACACCGTAGCCTTCCAGCGGGATAGGGGCAGCCGTCACGCTGATCCAGGTGACTTCACCATCCTCTTTAACCACGCCCATTTCCACGTTCTCAATCAACCTATTTTCACGCAACGCGCGCACACTGGCAAACTCATCGCCCGGCATAGGCGTGCCGTCGAGCCGGATAACGCGCCATTCTGGGCCATCGATGGTGCGTTCGCTCTGCCTGGGTACCGGTAGGCCCAGCAGCCGTTCAGAAGCCCGGTTGCCTTCCAGAATGCGCCCGTAATCATCGCTGATGGTGATGCCGAGCGGAAAGGATTCAAAGAGCACGCGATATTTCTCCAGACTGACGCGCAGCGCCGCTTCCGTCTGCTGGCGCTCAACCAACTGCCACACGCCTTCCATCAACAAGGTAAGTTGACGCACATCCGTTTGATCATAATTACGCAGCTTATTCGCCACGCCGGCCACAATCACAATACGGTCACCGGAGAAAACCGGGACATTGACATGGCGATGCAACGCCACGTGGCCTTCCGGGTAGCCTTTCTTCCAGGAGTTGGGCGCGGTGTAATCGTTGGTGATGATCGGTCGGCGCTGACGCAATGCTTCACCCCACAACCCCATCGTTTCTATCGGATAAACCAACGGTTTGTCGGCAATCGCACACTCCTCCATCGCCCGCTTCGACCAGGCGTGCATGGTGAGCACCGTCTCGTCCTCATTCGCAAACGCCAGGTATCCCACTTCACTGCGGGTGAGGCGCACCGCCGCTTCTAACGCGAAGTCCGCGATTTCGTGAAGCGAGGCATCGCGCATCTGGTTTAAGCGCAGCAGGGCTTCCATCCGCTCGGCATTGAGACGCAGCGCGTCCTCGGCCTGCACACGCGCGGTCACATCGCGGTACAGCCACAGATTTCCGTGCGGTTCATCATCAATCGTGATCGGCACATAATCGCGCTCCCACACACGCCCATCGGCCAAAGTCAGAACTTCGTCACGCACCGTCTGGCGCGCTGCCAGGCGGGCGTTGATCTCCTGCACAAAGCCCTCAGGATCGCGGAACAGGGGTTTGGATCTCTCGGCAGCGGCCGCACAGTCCGCGCCGATAATCAGCGCAGGGAAAGGGATGCCAAATAGATCGCAGAACGCCTGGTTGGTATACACCACACGGCGCGTTTGGTCTTCGAACAGCACCCCCTGTTGCAGGCTCTCAATCAAGGCCGTGAATTGGGCCACGTTTTCACGGAGCGCGTACTCCGACCGCGTCCGCTCGGTGACGTCTACAAACATAGCGGCCATACTATCCTGCCCAGTCTGAAAGGCATAGACCTGGAAGGCTCCACTAACTTTCGCATCCGCATAAAAAACCTGGTTCGTACTCCAGGAAATCCCTTGCGCAGCAGCCCGACGATAACGCTCTGGGATTTCGGTCTCGCTCAAGGGGGGAAAAGCCTCTTCGATAGTCATCCCGATAAATTGCGCATTTTCCATACCGAGGATGCGATCCGCAACAGGGTTGGCGCCGGCAAACACGAGACGACCATCAGGGTGCAAGTCATAGAGATGCATACCCACCGGTATATGCTGCACCAGATCAGCAAGCCGGTTCTCAAGCTCCTGCGCAGCTACGATGCGCGCCGTTTCCAGATCGGCAACACGTTGACGCAGTGTCTGCACTTCGGCGAGCAAAGACTCACGGGTTCTATCCTCATCGGTCATGGCACGCCCTCCCGGATGTGATATCCCTATGATAGTCCAGTGCGGCATTTTGTCGAGAACGAGCAAGTTTGCGTTCTCCACCGCCTTGGTTATACTTAAGTCACACCCAACCACATGCTCATATGCGGTTATCAGGATCAAGCAGAGCGATGGATATAAGATTTTCTCCTGGACACACCACCCGGTTGAGCCAGGCGCCGGTGGATTATGAGTTGTGCCTCAGCCTGGAGTGGCTGTGCAAGCTACGCTGGGTCGCGGGCGCGGGCGTAATCCTGGCGACGTGGCTGGCGCGCGCTGTGCTGAGGCTAGACCTGGCTGTCTGGCCACTGACGCTCGTGGGCCTCAGCATTCTGGGCTACAATGTGCTGTTCCTCCGCTGGCTCAACCGCCTGACGTGTGATCTAAGCGGCGCCAATATCCCCGCGCGCACCCAGTCCCGCGCCCACATCGCCGCCGATTGGCTCGCCATCACCTTGCTCATCCATTATTCTGGCGGGATCGAAAGCCCGGCGATTCTGTACTTCTTCTTCCACATCATCCTGGCGACGATTTTGCTCTCTGGGCGCGAAGCCTATCTTTTTGCGGGATTAGCCATCATGTTAATCGGCGGCCTGGCGGGGCTGGAATATGCCGGCTGGATTGCTCACATCCCGGTTGTGGGCCTGCTGCCCACCCGGCTGTACGACCAAGCGACCTATGTGAGCAGCGCGCTGTTCTTCTTTGCCAGCGCCGTGATGGGATCGGTTTATCTGGCAACCCGCACGACCAGCCGCTTGCGCAAGCGGGAAGCGGAAATGTTGACCCTGGGCCAGGACTTGCAACGCGCCTACACCCGTCTGCACACCCTCTATGAGAGCGCGCAAGCCGTCAACTCGACGTTGGAGCTTCAGGAGGTGCTCGACCGCCTGACGCGCAGCACGGCAGAGGTGATGGGCGTGAAGGCGTGTACGATCCGGCTGTTGGAGGCTGGCGGGCAAAGCCTGTGCCTCGCCAGCACCTACGGCCTGAACGCTGCATACTTTCAGAAAGGCTGTCTGTTGGTGGATCAAAACCCGCTGGTACGCGAAGTTCTCTCCGGGAAAGTGATAGCCGTAGACGACATCGCCCAGGACACGCGGTTGCAATATCCCGCTGAAGCGTTGGCCGAGGGGATACACTCTATATTGACCGCGCCGTTAATCGGCCACAGTGGCCCCCTCGGTATCATCCGTGCATATTGCGTAAAAACCCACCGTTTCAGCGAGGACGACCAACAATTCCTCGCTGCCATCGCCAACCACGGCAGCATCGCCATCGAGAACGCGCTGGCCTACGCCGCGCTGCGCAATCTCGACGAGGCCAAACGCAAGTTCGTCCTGACGGTGACGCACGAGTTGCGCTCCCCGGTGGGCGTGGTGCGCAGTTTGTTGCGCACGCTGACGGGCGGTTACGCCGGCGCGCTCACGGACGTGCAGGCCGATATGCTTGCCCGCGCGCTGCGGCGCACCGACTTCTTGCAAACGCTCATTGACGATTTGCTGGACCTGGCGGCGGGCAAAGCCGGGCTACGGATGGAAGAAAACGCGCAGCCGGTTATCGTGAACCAGATCGTCGCCCAGGTCGTGGAGCGCCACACCATCCCGGCGGCAGAAAAACGTATCGCGCTGACGGCGGAGATCACGGATGCGCCGTTGATGGTTATGGGCGTCGGCGAACAACTCGACCGGGCGTTCAACAACCTGGTCTCCAACGCCGTCAAATACACGCCGGAAGGCGGCCAGGTCACAGTATGCCTGCAAGCCGTGGAAGGCCAGGCGCAACTGACCGTCAGCGACACCGGCATCGGCATCCCAGATGAGGCGCAGGCACACCTGTTCGAGGAATTCTATCGCGCGCCCAACGCCAAAGCGCACCTCAAAGAGGGCACCGGCCTGGGACTGGTGATTACAAAGGACATCCTCACCCGCTATGGGTGCATGATTCGGGTCAAGAGCACGTTGGGGCAAGGCGCGACGTTCACCGTCACCTGCCCCCTGATCGCAAAGTGACCACAGCTAGCCATGATGCACTGTGTCGTTTTCTGACAGGATTAACAGGATTTTCAGGATTAGAAAGGGTTCGTCAAGGCTCTTTCATCCTGTGAATCCTGTCCAACATCAAACTAATTGCGGAGGAAAACTATGGCAACGAAAACCATTCTCATCGTAGATGACGATCCAGACATCGTCCTGGCGAACCGCCTGGTTCTGGAAAGCGCCGGCTATATAGTCGAAGAGGCCGCGAGCGGCAATGAATGTCTGGCGAAAATGCGGGCCAACCTGCCCGACATGGTCCTTATGGATGTGATGATGGCGAATCCACTGGATGGCTACTACACCACGCAGCAGATCTCCGACGATCCTCAGCTGCGGCAGGTCCCCATCATTATGATCTCATCCATCACCACGTCACAATATGCGGCGACGTTCCCTACCGATCAATACCTGGACATCCGTGAGTTTATCTCCAAGCCGATTGAGCCGAAAGTTCTACTAGAAAAGATGAAACAGTTCGCCTAGTTGACCTGACAAGCAGGACTTACGACCCACCGGGCGTGATCGAACCCATAGCCATAAAGGAAAAGATCAACACATCCTGCCAAAAATGGATGAACCAGGCCCAGAAGAAACCGCGCGTTTCCAGCATCGCCTTGCCCATCATCCAACCGAGGAAACTCGCCATCACTGCGCCAATCACGCCGTAGGGCACGCCAAAGTAATGGCCGATGCCGAAGTAGAATGCGGTGCTCCATAGCGCGTGCTGCGGGCCAATAGCCGGCTCCAATCCCGCCAGCAAGGAGGCGCGGTAGGTCATCTCTTCGTTGAAGGCATTCATCGCCGCAAAGAGCAGCACGGCGGGCAGCATCGGCAACGCGCCGACCAACGCCGCCGCCGAGGGCCGTCCGCCGAGGATCAGGAAGAGCAGCGTGCCCAGGCTGATGTAGAGGGCAAACTGCCCGCCAAAGCGCGTCCACGGGTCGGGCTTAGGGAAGCCGAGCCAGCGCACCGGCGTGATCGGCGCAGCGAGTTGCCCCCGCACGAGAAAAAAGTCGGCGCGGCGGTAGCCGAGGAACAGTAACACGGCTATCACCAGCAAGGAGACGATGAGCCGCCCCAACTGGATGTCCAACATGCTCATTGTGAACGCTGCGCCCGGCCCGTCGAACCATCCCTGCCACAGCGCGGAGTCGGTCAGCCGCGAGACGAGTTCTTCGATGACGAAGATCGCCAGTAGGATCAGGAAGAAATTGCACAACGGGCGCAGCGGCTTCCAGAAGAACGCCGCCGCCGCCAGTACCGCCGCCAGCCCTATCTTGGCCCAGGGGAGCCAGGCCGGGATGCCGCCCCCAATTTCGTACCAGAGGACGTTGGGCAGGTGACTGACGCACAGTATGACGCCCCAGACGACAATGGTCAAGAAACGAGCCAGGGATGTCTGCTTCATCGTGTTCTCCTCCACAGCCGCCTCTAGCCTTCCGCGAGCGCCCGGGCCTGTTGGGGCCAGGTTTCGACAGCGCGTCCCCGGATGTTGACGTCGGCCAGCCAGGCCTTGATTTGCGCAGGTTGCACGACAGCAAGCTGCGCGAAGGATTGAATGCCCACTGCGCGCAGGACAGTTTCAATCTGCGGGCCGATGCCCCAGATGCGCTTGAGATCGTCCGGCGCGGCGATAGCCTTCGGCGCGCCAAACGAGACCCCCGCCAGCGCCGGCCCGGTCGCAACGACGGGCGCGCCAAACGTAAAGTGTTCCTTTGTCCCGGCAGTAGCGCGCCAACGATAATCGGATTGCAGCGCCCGTTTGAAATCGTCCAGGACTTTCGGCTTCTTATCAAGCGCCCAACGATCCCCCTGCCAGCGATAGAGCAGCAAGCAGCGGATTTGCTGGTGATGGGCGCTCTGGTTCCAGCGGTGAATTTCGGCGTAGGCTTCGCGCGCCCAGCCCTGGTCCACATCATGCCACGCTTCGTCCTGGTCGGTTTCGGTGATGAACACGGGAACTTCGCGCCACTGACCGGGGATCAAGTCCATAAAGGTGCGGTACGCATAGAAATTGTAGTACTGCCAGGTTAAAGGCTCGTCCTGGAAAGTCTCGCGGCTGGTGATCAAGCTTGGCGCGGGGCCGTGGGTGTAAGCGTGCAGTACGACGCCGTCAAGCGCCGTAATCTGTGACAACATCTGCGTAAACCATTCTTTGGAGTCGCCAGCCGCGGCGTTGTACGGATCAACCGCGCCGGGGCAGACGATAGCGCCCGGCTGCACGGCTTTAATCGCCGCATACGCAGCATTGAAACAGCGGGCATAGGCGTCCGGCGTGATCGGTTCGCCGTCCACACCATCCTTATTTCCCGGCCACTCGCGGGGATTGTTCATCTCATTGCCGATAATCCAGATGTGGCAGCCGTGCTGGCGATCAAGGGGATCAATGGACAGCTCCACCCAACGCGCGCAGGCTTCGGCAAAACGCGCGTAGTCTGCCTGAGGAGGCAGTGTGCCGCTGCCGTGATACCCGTAATTCAAGCGGGCGATAACGCCAAATCCGGCCCGCGACCAATCGTAATACACATTGCGATTGCCGCACGCCGTCGCCGGATTCGCGCCGACCTGTTCGGTGACCAGCACCCAGCCGCTTTTGCCGCTGTTGGCGAACAAAGACCGGTCGAAAGGATCGTGAATACCGAAAATGTAGGGGGATTCGCCGGGCGGCGTCTGCGCGACAGAAGGCCGGGAATCGGCAGTCTGCCCGTTGTGGACATACTCGGCGGCGACGTACCCTTCCTTCAACCCTGGCGTGCGAACGTGAATCCATTCCCCAGGCATCCCGACTTTGACGCCGGCAGCTTGCGCATCTTCCAACACAGTCAACGGGGTTTCATCCGCCACCATCCACAGCCGCCGGCCTTGCACCGATGGCGTTTCACGCACATTCAAGCGCGTCTTGCTCCAGACGGTCGTGTTCGGCGTGTGCCCCACGTCGCGCAGATAGACTTCCGCGCCGATGCTGTACGCAACCCAACCTTGACGGCCATCTGCCGCTTGCACATACTGCCAGCGATAATCTTTGAGATCAGCCGCCGTGGGACCGGCAATGGCGATCAAGGTTTGGCCGGGCAAAAACACAGTGCTCCCCACCCAATAAACATCATCCGTGGACGTCTGGCTGCGGAACTTGAGACCCAGCGACGCCGTGACCTGCACAACCCGCCTGGGGCTATCCGCAGGAGGAACCGGGAAAAACGCCGGCTTTTCCCAATCTTGCAGATACACCACACCCCCAATGCTGTAAGCCACCCATCCTTTCTGCCCGGTCGCCGTCTGTACGTACTGCCATTGATAGCTTTGCGTGTCTGCTGCTGTGGGACTGCCGATTGCAGTGAGCAACGTATCGGGCGGGAATACGATCTTGTCAATCCAGAACACATCATCAACCAAAGCCTGGAAACGGAACTTGAGGCCCAGCGCAGCCGTCACCTTAACCGCGCGCTGCGGACTGCCGGGCGGCGGCGGGGGCGTCAAAGGGCGCGAAGTCAAGAACACCTCACTCCCTATGCTGAACGTTACCCACCCCTCCCGCCCCTGCGGTGATCTGACCTTCTGGAAACGGTAGCCTTGAACGTCAGAAGCAATGGGCTGGCCGATGGCAGTCAGATTCGCGCCCACCGGGAAGATAATGCCATCCATCCAATAGACGTCGCTGCTCGCCGGTTCACTGCGAAACTTGAGGCCATCGGAGGCCATGACCCACAGCGGATATTCCGCGATGGGGTGAGGTTGTCCGCCAGGCCAGGCGAAAGCCGCTATCGCATCCCACAACTCGGTGTTGGGCCAGGCGCTGTTGGTGGGGTCATTGCGGGCATTTTGCCAGCTCCAAAAGGTAACGGCGGGCACGTCGAGTTGCCGGGCCTCTTGCAGGAAGGCCGTAATCTCATCGGGGGAGGCGCTCCATCCGCCTTCGCCGTAAGCCGCGCCAAGTGGGATGTAGAGGAGATGCGGCCAACGAGTCTGGTACTCTTCCCAGGATGCGCGCAACTGTTTGGCCGGCTCGCCGCCCATCCAATAGACCTGCGGCATCACCAGATCACAGTACCGCATGAACGCTTCCCACGGCAAATTGGCATGATAACGCGGGTAACGGTGAGAGGCAGCCGCCAGCGGCATACCAGGAAGTTTCGCGCGCAGCAGGCGCATGTAAACGTCGGCGTCCTCGGCGTCGCCGTGATAGGTGAACACAGCGTTGCCGGTATTCTCAAAATCCACGATGAACCCGCTCAGCCCCAGGGTTTGTATGCGCTGAATGGCAATCTGCGCTTCAGCTTCGGCGATGCGCACGGGCTTATTGTAACGATCGCGCCCATACACGAAGTGCCATCCCCAGACCGTGAAACCGGCGTCTTTCAGCGCCTGAATGGTCGCCACGGTCATCGCTTCATACGGAGCGTCGGGGAAGCTGTACGCCCCATCGGCGATCTTGACGGCGATGTGAGACAATCCGGCGTCGCGCGCGACCTGAACAATTTTGGCCGGATTTCCGCCCTCACACTTTTGGACTTGCCAGATGAAAACCCCTTTCCCTTGCAACATGGTCACCCTCCTTAGGCGTTATGTGCAGAAATTGTGGTCCACAATGCAGATTTTTGAGTTTTGTGAGTCCGATACATACCTTGATTATATGTTTGTTTTCTGTGCAAAGCAATCCTGGTGAATCGTCAAGATTTTTGTAGTTTGTCGCGCCGTATTTGCCAAAACTAACACCAGTTGGTAGAATCTATCGCAGAGACGACTTGAGAAGGAACCATGCGATGATCGAAAAACTAGCCAATCCGCCCTCCCCGCAGAAAATCACCCGCGCTGTGCTGCTGCGCGCCGGGGCCGGGTATGGGTTGCTCTTCGGGTTGGGGTTCGCGCTGTTTGTGTGGGGATACGACGCCCTGGCGCTAAACCGGAGCGCCGCCGATATGGCCTGGGCCAAACTGCTGTTGGGATTGCCGTGTCTGCTCATCATCGGTGGAGTAGCGGGGATCGTGGGCGCATGGTCATCGTCCGCGCTGCTGACGACGCTCGTGTGGGCCGTCACCATGGGCGGCGTCGGCTGGCTCGCCGGGCACATCCCATTCACCGGAATGAACTGGCTCATTGATATGCTGGACGCACGCTTCGCTGGCTTGACGCCGTGGCCCTATACAGAAGGGAGCGCACTGCGCACGCTGCTGGTGACCATCGCTTACACGGTGTATGGATTTGGCGTGGGCTACGTGGAAACGCTGGCGGTCGAATGGGCCTGGGATCGCACCACCCCCACAGGCCGGATGAAAGCGAGCGCGTGGGCGGTGCTGCTGGTGGCCTGGCTGGCAGCGCTGCCGCCGGTTTTCGTCCTGGATTATCTGGTGATGTCGCCGGTGCGCACGCCGCAAGTGCGCGTGGCGGACCTCGTCAGGACGTACCTGGAAGGCGGCGAGGCTGCGGTGAGCGCCACCGGGCAAAACATCGCCGAGGCGCAGCGACACGGTGCGCGGTTCACGCCCGATTACACCGTTTACTTTGCGGGGTTCGATCCCACCGATAAGACATTCTACACCGGTTACAGCGACGTGGTCTTCGATACTGGTTTCGCGCTGCGGTGTAGCGTGAGGGGCGGGCAGGTCACGTTCTGCGACGATCTTTCCTATAAGCTGGAGCAACGTATCGGCCAGATGGTACGAGCCGGGAAGACAGGCGAACGTCCGTGGTTGGAGGATAAGACGAAGACGTTCACCGTTACTGAGGAGGTGGTGACGTGGCTTCAATCGCACCAGGCGCAACTCAGCGACGTTTACCGCTGGACGATTGCGGCGCAGAAAGGCCCGTGGATGTTCGTGACGGCGCAGTTCGACACCGGAGCGGCGCTGACGTGTCGCTTCTACGGGAACACCGTCGTCACCGTAGACCAGTGTGAATTCGTCTTTGGACATGATTGACAAAATTAACAGGATAAAACTATCTTGAAAATCCTGTTAATCCTGTCTAAAAAATGAGGAGATAGATGCCAGCCCTGCTCAAATTTCTGCTCCGCCGTTTGTTCGCCATCCCGGTCACGCTGTTGATCATCACCGCGACGCTGTACGGTATCCTGATGCTCGCGCCGGTCGAGATGCGCGCCGAGTTGTATATGCCCCGCGGTAGTTCTAATAATCCCAATAACAATCCAGAACGGATCAGACAACAAATCATCAAAGAGCACGGACTTAACGATCCTTACCCTGTACAATACATCCGCTGGATGGGGCGTTTGCTGCGCGGCGATTGGGGCTGGAGTCCGGGATTTCGTGATGACGTGCTCGAAGCGCTCCTGGTGCGCACGCCGGCCACGGCCGAGTTGACGCTCTATGCCATCCTCCTGCTCATCCCTTTGGGGATCATCAGTGGCGGGTGGGCTGGCGCAAAGGAACACCGGGCTGTTGACCACGTTTTCCGCGTCGCAGCGTTCGTCGCCACCGCGATTCCGCCCTTCGTGCTGGCGCTGGTGTTGCTCGGCATTTTCTACGCGGGGTTGAAATGGTTTCCGCCAGGACGCCTCAGCATCAGCGAACACTATATCGTTACCGGCGCGGGCTTTACGCCGTACACCGGCCTGCTGACGCTGGATGGCTTGCTCAACAATCGCCCGGACATCAGCCTGAGTGCGTTACGCCACCTGGTGTTGCCCTGCATCACCCTGAGCATGGTACACTGGGCCACGTTGGGCCGGATGACGCGAGCGATGATGATTGAGGAGTTGCACAAAGACTATATCACGGTCGCACGTGGGAAGGGCCTGAAGGAACGCCTGGTGATCGGGCGGCACGCGCTCCACAACGCGATGATCCCCGCGCTCAACAGCATCGCGCTCTCCGCGGCCTCGCTGATTATGGGCGTCTTCGTCGTCGAAGTTGTGTTTAGCTTTCCGGGCGTCTCGGAGGTGGTTGTCAGCTCAATGCGCGGCGCGCCGGACATCGTTGCCGCGCTAGGCTTCGCGGTCTACAGCGTGCTGCTGGTGCTGCCGGTGATGGTAATCCTGGACATTCTCCAGGCGGTGTTCGATCCGCGCTTGCGGGATGCATTGGCGGAGCAATGAGCATCACACGGCGTTTCCTCGCCAACTGGCAAAGCATCCTGGCGCTGGGCATCATCGCCGGTTACGTGATTGTGGCCCTCAGCGCGCCCTGGATGGCCCCACAAGCCGATCCACAACATCCTGTAGCTATGCGTCAGCTTTCAGGCGTGCGCCCGTCGGCGTTATACACGCCGCGTCCGCCGCAGCCGGGAGCAGTCCTGGGGACCACATCCGGCGGATGGGACATCGCCTATGCACTCATCTGGGGGACGCGCCCGGCATTGCGTTTCGGACTCATCACCGCGTTGCTGACGGCATGTATCGGCGTGCTGGTGGGCGCGTTCAGCGGCTACCTCGAAGGCGCAGTGGGACGGCTGCTGATGCGCGTGACCGACGCCTTTCTGACGTTTCCGGCCATCGCGGGCATCTTCCTGTTTCGGTACGCGCTCCTATCTGTGAACACAGACGTCCCACAGACGTTCTGGCAAGTCGTCTGGCAGAAGTTGGAGCTTAGTCCGACCATGCTGGCATTGATCACGTTTTCGTGGATGCCCTACGCGCGCCTGATCCACGCGAACTTCCTGACCCTGAAACACACTGAGTACGCGCTGGCGGCTAAAACAATCGGCGTGCCGCCGGTGCGCATCATTTTCCGCCACCTCTTACCCAACGCCCTCGCGCCGGCCATTGTGTTAGCCGCGCGTGACATCGGCGGGATGGTGCTGCTGGAAGCCACCTTCACCTTCATCGGTATGGGGTCCGGGTTGCCCTGGGGCGCGCTGTTGGTGACTTCGCGCGATTGGATCATCGGGACGGGCGGCAATCCGCTAAACTATTGGTGGGTCTTCGTACCGGCCACCCTCACGCTGATCATCTTCAGTGTCGGGTGGAATTTGCTCGGCGATGGATTGAATTCGGCGCTCAATCCACGGGGAAAATGATAGCGGTCAGCTATCAGTCGTCAGCTTTCCTCGCTGATCGCTGATAGCTGACCGCTGACTGCTTATCGAGAGCCTTGCAAGCGCGGGTCAAGCACGTCACGCAGAGCGTCGCCCACCAGGTTCCACGAGAGGACGAACAACACCAGCGTCACGCCGGGGTACATCACGATGTACCAGTATTCGCGCAACTGCGTCATCCAGTCGCGGGCGAAGGAGAGCAGTTGTCCCCAGTCGGCAAAGCCCACTTCAGCGCCGATACCCATAAAACTCAGGCCGGCGAAGGTAATGGCATAGCTGCCGATGCGCATCGAAGCTAACACCAGCGTGGGGAAAATGGCGTTGGGCAGGATGTGGCGGAACATAATGCGCGAATCGCGCACCCCGATGACGCGCGCCGCCAGCACGTACTCCCGCTCCCGCAGCGACAGAATATCGCTGCGCAGCAGCCGCGCAAACCCCATCCAGCTAAAGACGATCAGTGCCACCATGGGCGCTAACAACCCTTTGCCCAGACGGGGCGTCAGCACTGCCGACAACGTCATCGCCGTCAACAGGAAGGGGAAGGCCAAAAACAGGTCCGTAATGCGCATAAAGACCATATCCACCCACCCACCATAGAAGGCTGATAAGGTCCCAATCGTCACCCCGACAAGGACGCCGCACAGCGTAATGGTCAAGCCGGCAAACAAAGCCGTACGTGTCCCCCAGATCACACCATAGTAAATGTCCCACTGCCCACTGGCGGTCCCCATCAAATGCACCCATTGCTCCTTACCGGTCACCGCCTTCCACCAGAACGGCAGCGGTGGCTGGCGCGATTTCCATTCGGTGCCGGGCGCTTTGGGAACATCCCCATACCCATCACGGGGGATGTTGTAGGGGTTGCTATTGGGTAGCGGCGGGGCCAATATCGGCGCGGCGGCGGCGATAAAGATAAACAATCCTAAAAGAAGCAACCCCGCCACCGACATCGGGTTGGTCACCAACCCCTTCAACGTGCGGTAAACATCGTGGCCGAGCCAGCCCTCCAGCCAGTTGGGGGGGCGGCGCGTTCTAGGCGCTAAAGTTGCCGTCGACATCTCTTGTGCTGTCATTGTCTTACTCCTTACACCCTAATCCAGCCGGACGCGCGGGTCAACGTAGGCGTATAGAATATCCACCACGACGTTAGCCAGCACCAGGATCAGTCCATTAAATAATACAAAAGCCAACACCGTGATGACATCTAACTGCGAAGCCGCTCTGACGGCGGCGGCGCCCATGCCCGGAAAGTTATAAACCGTCTCGATGATCATCACGCCGCTCAGCAACCCGACAACTGTGCCGCCGGCCAACGTCACCACCGGCATTAATGCGTTGGGCAGCGCGTGTTGACGGATGACCGCGCGCTCACTCAAGCCCTTGGCGCGCGCCGTGGTGATGTAGTCCTGGCGCAGCGTCTCCAACATGGAGGAGCGCGTCACCCGCAACGTCAGCGCCCACCATAAATACGCGAGAGTAATCACCGGCAAAACCAGATGCCGCAGGGCATCCAGGAAGATGTCAAGACGAAAATTGAGCAGTGCGTCAATGGTAATCAGGCTGGTGTAATTGCGGAATTCGGGCGACATAATAATCTTGTTCGCCCAGTCAGAGACGCGCCCCGGCGGAAACCACCCCGTCCCGGCATAGAAGGCCATCAACAACAGCAGGCCGAAGACAAAATCGGGGAACGACCAGCCCACAATGCCGAAAACACGCACGATATGGTCGGCCGGCTTGTTGTGTTTGACGGCGCCGATCACCCCCAGGAGGATGCCGCCGGCGATTACCGGCACCACGCTGTACAACGTCAACTCCAGGCTCGCTGGGAAACGCCGCGCCAGCAACTCAGCCACCGGCTGCGAGGCGGTGCGCGAATAGCCCAAATCGCCCCGCAAAATGCCGCCTTGTCGCTCGACCGTCGTCACCCCGTTTTCTGTGGTGGTGACTGTCGTTCCAAACATCCAACGCCAGTATTGAACATACCAGGGTTGGTCCAAACCGTATTTTTTGATGATGCCCTCTAACACGCGCTCATTGCGGGGAACGTCGCGCACATACAACGCGGTACGTTCCACTGGCGACAGGGCCATCAACATAAGAAAAATTAAAACAGTCACCCCGAACAGTAAAAACGGCACTATAAGCAAGCGGCGGATAATGTAATTGATCACGCTTTTCCTCCCAGGAAGGCAGGAGAGAGTTTACACCCTCTCCTGCCCGACTAGCAGCAAGTTATTTCTTGGTCCAGGTGTAGTAGTGGTTCTCCGGACCGTAAATGGGGTTAGGATAGTAGCCACCCAACCACCGTTGCTCGTAGCGACGCCCAGTCGCCACGGCCAGGCGAACCGCGATGGCGTTATCGTAGTCCATCTGGGTCAGCTTATGGTAAATTTCTGCACGCTTGGCATCGTCGGTCTCGGTCACGCCGGCCATTACCAGCTCGTTGAACTGCGCTTTCAGCTCAGGCGAGATGCTCTGGCGGCCAGCATACGTGCCGATCAGGAAGGGCTGTGCCCAGTTGTGCGGGTCGTGTAGGTCTTCGATCCAACCGCTGACAGCGACCGGCAGGCGGCGGTTGCGGAACTCGGCCAGGTAGGTGGGCCACGGCAGGGCGATGATCTCCAGTCGGAACTTGGCGTCAATGGTGGCGAAGTTGTTCTGCAAAATCTGGGCAATCGTCTGGCGGGTCACGTTGCCGGTGTTGTAAGCCACCTGCAGCCGGAAGCCTTTTTCCCAAACCTGACCGTCCCAGGCCAGTTGCAATTCTTCCTTACATTTTTCCATGTCGAAGGCGTACTTGGGACCATCGTTCTGGTAGCCGATCATACCGGGGATCAGATAGCCAGAAACCTGCACGGCCTCACCGGCCAGCGCATCGGCAATGTAAGCATTCCAGTCAAAGCAGTAGTTGAAGGCTTTGCGCATATGGATGTCGCTGAAGAAGTCAGCCGGAATCCCGTTACCATCCAACTGCCCGCTGCCGACGTAGGGGTTGCCGCCCTCAACCTTCAGGTTGTGGGTCATAAAGATGTCAGTACGGCTGGTTGAAGGCTCACCCTTGTACAGGCGTAACGGCGCATCTGGCTTATCGGTCGGCGCGCAGTCGTAAGCCGCCGTATCCAGGTTGTAGACGCACAACTCACCCACCAGCGGATCAACCTGCGAGATGTTGCCGCGCGGTACAGCCACATTGTCGGCATCGCCGGCCTGCATCATCGCAAAGCGGGTGCCCCATTCGCTCACACCCTTGAGTACGATGCGCTCAATGCTCGGCTTGACGGGGAAACCGGGGGCCACCGGCTCGGTGCGCCACCAGTTGGGATTCATCACCAGGACCTTCTGCTCGCCCGGCGTCCAGCTTTCCAGCATGTAGGGGCCAGTGCCATTCACTTTATCGCGGAGCGGGGTGGTCTCGGAGGTGACGCCGTAGTAATTCTGCCAGTTGGCGCAATCACCATCCCACGCGCCATTCGCAATAGCCCAGTCCTTATCAACAACGGAGCCCCAGCTCTGCGCCAGGGTCGCCAGGAAGGGCCCCCACGGTGTAGCCAGGTTGAAGGTCACGGTGCCGGCGGCTTCGTCGTACTGAATGGCGTCCATCACTTTCTGGCAGGCTGCGGCCAGTAGAGCGGGGTCAGCGGCTTTCAATGCCTCGGCATCATCATCCAACCCGCCTTCCGGATCCACAAGTTCAGCCACGTCGTAGGTGCCGATGCCAAAGAACGGCTCGGTGAACAACCACTGCGGGGAGTCGCCGCCGCCTTGCAGCACACCACGCTGAATGCTATAAGCAACATCAGCAGGGGTCATATCGGCGCCATCGTGGAACTTCACACCCTTGCGGATGTTGAAGACGTAGGTTTTCCCGCCATCTTTGACTTCCCAGCCCGTGGCCAGCGCCGGCACGAACTCGGTGGCGGAGGTGCCCTTGTAGGTGACCAATTGGTCATACACGTTGAGGATGACGGCATCGCCATCGCTCTCATAGTTCCAGGCCGGATCCAACGTGTCAATGTTTTCGCCGATGGAAACGACCACCAGCGTATTGGGGTCGGCGGATTTGAACTCCACGGCTTTCACCGGCTCAGGCGTCGCGGTGACGACGACTTCCTTCGTCTCGACGACGGTGACCTTCTCACCCTCTTTCTCGACGATTTTCTCTACCGTCTCGACGACCTTGATCACCTCAGGGGTGGGCGTCGTGCAGGCGGCCAACACCACGCTGGCAACGATCAACAGGCCAGCCATAACCCACAACAATTTCTTAACCATGCTCATCCTCCTTCAGACTAAGGTTTTGAATTGGGATTGTATCTTACACATTTTGAAAACCTGAATATCGCTCACCTCGATACGCATCACCTCCTTTTCTAAAACGTAAAACGTGAAACGTAAAGCGCAGGCGTCTTTACGTTTTAAGTTTTACGTTTTACATTTTTACGTTTTACGCATCACGTTTTACGCTGCTGGTTGCACGAAATGGCAGGCACAGTAATGACCTGCGGCCACTTCGATGAACGCCGGCTCTTCTTGTTCACATATATCCCGCACCTGCGGACAGCGTGTGCAAAAGTTACAACCTTTCGGCGGATTGGCCGGACTGGGCAAATCCCCTTCCAGCAAAATACGCTGCCGGGTTTCCTCGATCACCGGATCAGGCACAGGGATTGCAGAGAGCAGTGCCTGTGTGTACGGGTGCAGGGGATTGGCGTACAGCGTATCACGATCCGTCAATTCCACAATTTTGCCCAAATACATCACCGCAACCCGTTTGCTGATGTGCCGCACCATGCTCAAGTCGTGCGCGATGAAGACGTAGGTGAGGCCCAATTCTTGCTGCAAGTCCTCCAACAGGTTCACCACCTGCGCCTGGATCGAGACATCCAGCGCCGAGATCGGTTCATCACAGATGATCAAATCTGGATTGAGCGCCAGCGAGCGGGCCAAGCCGATGCGCTGGCGCTGCCCGCCGGAGAATTCATGCGGATACCGCACCATAAAATCGGGATTCAGCCCCACCAACTGCAACAGGTTCGCCACACGCTCGCGCCGTTCTTCCTTGTTAGCCAGATGGTAGACTTCCAACGGCTCCCCCACAATCTGCAATACACTCATGCGGGGATTGAGCGAGGCATACGGGTCCTGGAAAATCATCTGCATACTGCGGCGCATCTCGCGCAAATCGTTGGGCCGCAGCGCCGCGAGGTCCTGCCCCTTAAAGATCACATGCCCGGCAGTTGGTTCGTAAATGCGGATGATCGTGCGCCCGGTCGTAGTCTTGCCGCAGCCACTCTCTCCGACCAACCCTAATGTTTCGCCACGATATACGTCAAAACTGACGTCGTCAACGGCCTTAACATCGCCAACATGGCGCTGCAGGATACCGCGCCGGATAGGGAAATACTTCTTCAGACCTTCGACGTGCAACAGAACTTCTTGGGTAAAGTTGGTAGTTTTGACCGCCTCAGCCATGATTATACCCTCCTCACCTTTTCTTGTTCCCAGCACGCGACCAGGCGTCCCGCTCCAACTTCTTCCAACGGCGGCCTCTCTTTCAAACAATGAGGCGTTTGATAATGACAGCGCGGGGCGAAGGCGCAGCCCGGCGGCAGCCCAACTAAATCCGGCGGCTCACCGGGAATCGAAAAAAGGCGCGCAGAAACCCGGCTGCTGTGACTCGGCAACGATCCCAACAATCCGACTGTGTAAGGATGGTGCGGGTTAGCATAGATTTCTTTGACGGGGCCGGTCTCAATGATCCGGCCAGCGTACATCACATTGACGCGCCGCGCCAGCCCGGCGACCACGCCCAGATCGTGCGTGATCCAGATCACCGTCATCCCGAACTTCTGCTGCAAGCGTTTGACAAGCTCCACAATCTGCGCCTGGATGGTCACGTCCAGCGCCGTGGTCGGCTCATCGGCGATGAGAATACTGGGATTGCACGACAGCCCCATCGCAATCATCGCGCGCTGCCGCATCCCGCCGGAGAACTGGTGCGGGTAGTCATCCACGCGCTGCGCCGCCTCGGGAATGCCCACGAGATTCAGCAACTCTATCGTCCGCTCGCGGGCGCGCGGTTTGTCCATACCTTCGTGGAGTATCAGGGCTTCCATGATTTGGAAACCCACCGTCTTTACCGGATTCAGCGACGTCATCGGGTCCTGGAAGATCATGGCAATCTCGGCGCCGCGCACCTTGCGCATATCCTCGTCACTGAGCTTCAGCAAATCCCGTCCCCGGAAATACACTTCACCGGCGGCAATTTCGCCGGGAGGGATGGGGATCAGGCGCATGATCGAAAGCGCGTGTACGCTTTTCCCGCAGCCACTCTCCCCCACCACCCCTAACGTATCTCCTTCGTCCAGGGTATAGGAAACGTCGTTTACGGCATGGACGATGCCATCTTCGGTATGAAAACGGGTGGTCAGATGCTTCACTTCAAGTAAATGTTCTTTACCGGTCATAGAATTCCTCGTTTTGAGATTCACTCAAGGTCGCCACTGCATATATCCAGGTAAGTATTATATGTATGTTCTACCATTTTGCAATGCAAACAGCCTGCCCTTATCTGGCTTATCAAACATACTCGTCCTCATCAAAAAAGGTTCACCCAATCGCATGAGTGAGGAGTAACAGTCAAATATACATTTCGTGCGATTGGCGACTTATTTTCAGAGCAAGTCGAGGTTTGTTGTTTCTGCCAACAGACCGTCCAGATAGCTCTGCATCTCCACGAGGCGTGTCGAGCCGATACGCTGCGCGGTTGGCGTCACCAACAGCGGCGGCATCTGCTGCGTGAAGTGTTGAAGTAACGCGACGGCGCTGCGCACATCCGGTGTCCAATTCTCCTTCCCGGCAATGGAAAGGAGGCGCGTCACGCCGATGTAGCCCATAAAGTCAAGAATATCCGCATCATGAAAGCACGCCACTTCCGCAGGCCCGGTCGGGCGGACGTCGAACGTGTGTCCAAGCACGATAGTCTTGACCAGGGGTAACTTCTCCACCGGGAACCCTCGCGGGATGAGCATCTCTGCCAGCAGTTGCACGGAACGCTCGGCATGATCGACGCCCGGCTGGCGATAATCGCCCAACGCGCCGAGGTCGTGGAGATAGGCCGCCGCCAGTACTGCCTCCTCATCCAACTGCATCCCCTCCTGGCACGCCAGGTCTAAAGTCATCCGGTAAACGCGCCGTGAATGGGATAGCCCCCAAGCGGAATGATGAAAACCGTCGATCAATGTCTCCAAATCTTGCTGCCACATACGGCCCTCCGGAATGAGATATTAGAAATTGGAAATGAGAAACGAACAACAAGTATCGAATATCAAGCATCGAGCATCCATCTTACGCCATCCCGCGCAAAATGCCAATTTTCCAAATCCCAAGATGTGCTAAGATTGCAGTATGCTCACTTCACTGGTGGTGACCAAACTCTACATTCCGCCATCGCGGCCCAACCTGGTGGCGCGACCGCACCTGCTCGCGCAGCTCGATGAGGGGCTGCGCGCGGGCAAGCGGCTCGCGCTCCTCTCCGCGCCGGCCGGGTTCGGCAAGACGACGCTGATCACCGAATGGGTGTGCGCCGCCGCGCGCGAAATCGCCTGGCTCTCGCTCGATGAGGGCGACAACGACCCGCTGCACTTCCTCGCCTACCTCATCGCCGCGCTGCAACAGGCCGACGGGCGCATCGGGCGCTCCGTCCAATCGCTTCTCCAACCGGCCGGCCTTGCCCAGACCAACGCAACATCGCTCAACCGGCTGATCGCGCCGTTGATCGCCGACATCGCCGCCGTGGGTGTCCCGTTGATCCTTGTGTTGGATGACTACCACCTCATCACCAACGACGCCGTCCACGACATCACGCGCTTCCTGCTGGAACACCAGCCGCCGATCATGCACACCGTCATCAACACCCGCGAGGACCCGCCGCTCCCCCTGCCCCGCCTGCGCGCCCGCAACCAGATCCTCGAACTCCGCGAGCGCGACCTGCGCTTCACCGCCGCAGAGGCCGCCGCCTTCCTTAGCCAGACCATGCGGCTGACGCTCTCTCCGCAAATCGTGGAGGCATTGGAAGCGCGCACCGAAGGCTGGATTGCCGGGCTGCAACTGGCGGCGCTGGCCTTGCAGGACATGGTCACCCGCCAGAGCGGGCCGGCCGACACGCGCACCTTCATCGCGGCCTTCAGCGGCGACAACCGCTACGTGCTCGATTACCTGGTGGCCGAAGTGCTCCAACGCCAGCCGCCCGCCACCCGCGACTTTCTCCGCCAGACCGTCATTCTCGACCGGCTCACCGCCGCCCTGTGCGACGCAGTGACAGGCCGCGACGACAGCCAGGCTATGCTCGAACGCCTGGACGCCGCCAACCTCTTCCTCATTCCCCTGGATCACCGGCGCGAGTGGTACCGCTATCACCGCCTCTTTGCCGAAGTGCTGCGCCCCACCCTCCCACCCGACAAGGCCGCCCGGCTGCACCAACGCGCCGCGCTGTGGTACGAAAACCAGGGCGAGATGCCGACCGCCATCCAGCACGCCCTTTCCGGCGCGACTCTCGCTGAAGATCCCGCCATCGCAAACACCCTGCTGAACGACGCCGAACGCCTCATCCGCCAGGCCGCCGAACCGACCCTGCACAGCGGCGGCGTCGCAGCGGTGCGCGGCTGGCTCGATGCTTTACCCGACGCGCGCGTGCGTGCCGACTCCACGCTGGCGACCGACAAGGGCTGGATTCTCGCGCTCACCGGCGACGTGGAACCGGCGGAAGCCTACGCCGACGCCGCCGAAACTGCCTTGCGCGCTGCCTATCCCGACGCTGTCCCCGACGCGCCCGACAAACATCCGCGTCCGGGCAAAATTCCACCCGCCGACCTGGGCAAGCTGTGGCTACTGCGCGGCTACATCGCCCTGGGCCGCCGCGACTACACCCACGCCACCGATCTGATCGAAAGCGCGCTGCGCTTGCTGAAGAAGGAACATCCCCACTGGCGCATCCTCGGACTGTGGGGCATGGCCGAAGCGCAGGAGCGCACCACCGACATCACCAAAGCCATCGCCACCCTGCGCGAAGCGAGCAAGATCGGGCAATCGGGCGACATCGCCCGCCAGAATCAGATCTTCGCTGTCGTCGTGGAAATGTCGCTGGCGGCGGCGCTCAACAGCCACGGCAAGCGCCGCGAGGCCGTCGCCCTCTGCACCCAGGCCATCGAGCGCTACACCGACGCGGCAGGGGAACCTTCGCCACTGGCGGGCCTGATTTTCACCCGCCTGGCGCTGCTGCACTACGAGGCCAACCAGCTTGAGCAGGCGCGCTGGTATCACGAACAGGGCCAGGCCCTCAGCGAACCGCTCGCCATCGGCAGCCTGCTGATGTTCGCGCTCGGCATCGCCGCGCCGATTTTGTACGCCTGCGGCGAGACCGGGGCCGCGCTCGACGCCGTGCAGCGCGCCCAACACTTCGCTTCGCAAGAAGCCCTCACCGACGCCCACTGGCTAGCGGCGACCGAGGCCGACCTGCGCCTGCGCCAGGGCGATCTCGATTTCGTTGCGCAGTGGGCGGAGGCGATGCACTTGTCACCCGATGATCCGCCGGAATATCTGCGCATCGAAGAGCATCTGGTCTACGCGCGGCTGTTGCTGGCGCAAGGGCAGATCGCCGCCGCGCGGCAATGGCTAAATCGCCTGGAACGTTTCACGCAGGAGTGCGGCCTGGGGCGGTGGCTGATCACCGTGTACATCCTTCAGGCGCTCACCGAAGAGACGGCCGGCTACCACCCCACGGCGTTGGAGCGGCTCACGCGCGCCGTCAAACTGGCCGCGCCGCAGGATTACGTCCGCGCTTTCCTCGACGAGGACGCGCGCGTGTTGGCGCTGCTGCCGGAGGTACGGCGGACGGGAGCGGCGTTTGTGGAACAGGTGCTCGCGGCGGGCGGCACGGTCACAGACCGGCCACAGCAAAAAGGAGAACAGGCGCTCGTCGAACCGCTCAGCGAACGCGAAGTCGAGGTGCTGCGTATGCTCACGCTCGGCGCTTCCAACAAAGAGATTGCCAGCAAGCTGTTCATCGCTACGGGGACAGTGAAACAACATCTGAAGAGCATTTACGGCAAACTCGATGTCCATAACCGCACCGAAGCCACCCACCGGGCCGGAGAACTCGGACTACTATGACAATGCAAAACACAAACGCACCAAAACACCAAGACCTTGCCGCGTGGCTGTCCACGCTCTTCACACTCGCCACAGGCGCGCTCTTTTTTATCAAGACCGCCTCGCCGCTGAACTACGGCCTGTACATCGCCAAGATGCTCGCCACGGCGCTCTCGCCGCTCGTCGCCCTGCTGGGCATCGGGCAAGCGTTGCGCGGCATAGGCTCCGGCAGACGCGCCACACAAATCGCTGGCGGCGCGAGCGGCGTGTTGGCGCTCATCTATGCGTGGCGGGTGCTGACGCAGCACACCGGATTCGAGAAAGCGTTTGGCCCAGATTGGCGCGACAAAATTCCTCCGGCGCAGGCCGCGCGTACCCGGCGCGCGCGATGGATGTGGTTCCTGCCGCAGGGCATCTCGCCTGCTCCCAAACCCCGCTGGACGCGCGACGTGATCTACTGGAAACTCGCGCAGCCGCAGCCCAACGCCATCCGCCCCCTCCTCTGCGACATCTGGCAACCCCCGGCTGGCGTCACACCTTCTGGCCTGGGGCTGATCTACTGTCACGGCGGCGGGTGGTGCCGTTTCGACAAGGATCTCGGCACGCGGCCCATCTTCCGTTACCTCGCGGCGCAAGGGCACGTCGTCATGGACATCGCCTATCGCCTGTGGCCCGAAACCGACCTCTACGGCATGGTCGGCGACGTAAAACGCGCCATCGTTTGGCTCAAGGCCAACGCCTGCCTGTATGGCGTTGATCCGGCGCGCATCGTCGTTTCCGGCGGATCGGCGGGCGGGCATCTCGCGCTGCTGGCGGCCTACACGCCGCATCTCCCCGCCCTCACGCCGGACGATCTACGCGACGCCGACGCCAGCGTGCGCGCCGTGGTCTCGTTCTACGGCGCGGTGGACATGCGCGCCACGTATGAGAACGTCCCCGGCAATCCGGAGATCGGCCTGCTGCTCGGCGGTTCGCCGGATGAAGCGCCCGACATCTACGCGCTGGCCTCGCCCATCACCCACGCCGGGCCAGGATGTCCGCCCACGCTGCTCTTCCAGGGCACACACGATTACTACATGCCGCTGGAAGCTACCCGCGCCTTGTATCACAAACTGTTGCATGCAGGCGTTCCGACCGTTTACGCTGAGTTCCCGCAAACCGATCACGCCTTCGACCTCGTTCTGCCGCGCTACGCCCCCGCCGCCCGCGCCGCCCGCCGCGCCCTCGACCACTTTCTGGCGCTGATGCTGGCATAAATACCCCCTCAATACCCCCTTTGGGGCATGTGAATTCTCCCCGTGTGAAGTATTCTGTCTGCAGATTGCAAAACCATAACCATTCAAGCGTCATTCCGAACGAAGCGGAACGAATGCAACGAGTGGAGCGGAGTGAGGAATCTCGGCTTTTGCAGCGCCAAAACCCTTCGACTCCGTTTCACTCCGCTCAGGGTGACGGTTGCATCGCTAACAGGTTGAACAGTTACGCAAAACCTGACGACACGAACCGCGAATCGTGCGCATTGTTACGGGGTTATAAAAGAGCAGGCTGTAGACATTCCCGTGGATCGACGAGATTTGCGGCAGATTTTCAGGGAGGAAAACCATGCTTTTCGAAGGATATGCCAGACCTTACTTCCGGCCCATCGCGTGGCCCAGGCTGGAACCGCAGCCCATCAATTGGGAGGACGTGCTGTACGCGGTGGGCCAGCCGCTCGTGGCGCTGTATTACAAGCTCACCGTGAACCCGGACATCGTCTTCCAGCAGCCACTGCCCGCCGGGCCGAAGATCATCGCCGCCAACCATCCCAGCACCACCGATCCGCTGATCCTGACGACGCTCTGCGCCGAGCCGGTGCGCATCCTCATCACCGAATCCGTCTTCACCATCCCGGTGGTGGGGCGTTTGCTGCGGCGGGCGGGGCAGATTCCCGTCGTCCGCGACAACGGGCGCGCGGCTTTCGACGAGGCGCTGCGGCGCTTGCGGGACGGGCAGACGGTGGGCATCTTCCCGGAGGGATCGCTCAGCCCGCGCGAAGGCGGCCTGCACGATCCACGCACGGGCGCGGCGCGGCTGGCGCTGTTGACCGGCGCGCCGATCATCCCGGTGGGCATCCACCTGGACCGGGAACGCCTGCGCTATGGCGCCAAGCAGCTTGACGAACGCGACGAACCCCTCCGCTGGTACTGGCGCGGCCCCTACGCGATGACCGTAGGCCAGCCGCTGCGCCTGGCGGGCGACATCGAGGACCGCGACGGCGTCCACGCGGCAGCGGAGGAGATCATGCAGGCCATCCGCCAGTTGGCGGGGCAGAGCGAGAAACGGCTGCTGAGCCACGCGCGAGCGCCGATCACGAATGAGCGCCGAATGAACGAATGGGCGCAAGGCTAATGAAGACTAAAAATTAAATCGGGTAATCGCCAGTACTTCAGGCGTCCCTACGGGACGCACAGGGGGCGGCACCTCGTTAAGCAGGCGCTTAAGCACCTGCCGACATTCAAGCGTCCCCACGGGACGAAGAAGCTTGTCCCGTAGGGACATCTGAGCGTTGCCCGGCGCTTGAGCGCCGGAGGCGAGGTGGACTTTCCTTCCCGTCCCGTAGGGACGGCTGAACCTGGCCCAATATGTGCGTTGGCGCACATTACCGGATTATTTTCTTAAAGTTCATAAGCCCGCGCGCAAAAAACGAAGCCCCAGGAACGGGGCTTCGTTTTTTGCATGGCTTCTCTTTGTCGCTGAGAGTCCAGGCATTGCTTTAGATCACGATAATAGTACAATCCGGATAGAAACAACTTTCACCACCGAATCTTGATTCCTATTCGTGAACATTCGTGTAGATTCGTGGTTTATTCTGGAGGCAAACGATGAAATTCTCGCTGTTACACCCGCGTGTGCAGTTGGTGACGATTATGGAGCGCATCTACGGTTACGGGATGACGACGACGTCCGGCGGCAATCTGTCGATCCTCGACGAGAACGGCGATATGTGGATCACACCCGCCGGGGTGGATAAGGGCACGCTCAAACCGCAGGACATCCTCTGCGTCAAGCCGGACGGGACGATTGTGGGGCCGCACAAGCCCTCGTCGGAGTATCCGTTCCACCGCGCGATCTACCAGAAGCGGCCCGACTTCCGCGCCATCGTCCACGCGCACCCGCCCGCGCTGGTTGCGTTCAGCATCGCGCGCCAGATTCCCAACACGCGCATCATCCCACAGGCGCACACCGTCTGCGGGCAGGTGGGCTACGCGCCCTACCGGCTCCCCGGCAGCCTCGAACTCGGCGCGGTGATCGCCGACACGTTCGCGCAAGGCTTCGACGTGGTGCTGCTGGAAAATCACGGCGTCGTCGCCGGCGGCGATAGCCTGCTGGCGGCGTTCCAGCGCTTCGAGACGCTGGACTTCTGCGCGCGCACGCTCATCCAGGCGCACGCAGTGGGCGACGTCTACTCGCTCACCGATGACGAAATCGCCCTGACAGCTCAGCGCCACAAGAAACTCCCCGCCTTCAAGCCGACGTTCCACACCAGCCGCGAGCGCGAACTGCGCCAGCACATCATTGACCTCGTGCATCGCGCCTACGACCAGCAGTTGATGACGAGCACGGCAGGCACCGTCTCGGCGCGCGTGGACGAGAACAGCTTCCTCATCACGCCTTACGGGGTGGATCGCCTGTACCTCGACCTGGACGACATCGTGCTGATCCGCGACGGGCAGCGCGAGCGCCGCAAGCAGCCGAGCCGCGCCACGCGGATGCACATGGCGATCTACCAGGCGCATCCCAACATCGGGGCGATCATCACCGCGCAGTCGCCGAGCGCCGTCGCGTACAGCGTCACCCGGCGCAAGCTCGACACGCGCACCATCCCCGAAAGTTATATCGTGCTGCGCGACATCCCGCTCATGCCCTACGGCGTACAATTCGACAGCGGGAAAGACATCGTCAAACAACTGGCAAAGGACACGCCCGTCCTCCTGCTGGAAAACGACGCCATCCTCACCACCGGCGCGACACTGATGCAGGCGTTCGACCGGCTGGAAGTGGCCGAATTCAGCGCCCAGGCCGTCATCGCCACCACCCACATCGGCGAACTCGTGCCAATTGGCGCGGAGGAAGTGAAGGCGTTGGAGGCGAAGTTTTTGTCATAATGGTTGTGGGTTGTGAGTTCTGGGGTTGTGTCCCCTTACCCACAACCCATAACCCACAACCCATAACTGAGGTACTTATGAACCACAAACAACGTGTTTTGAGCGCATTGGACCGGCGCGGCTACGACCGCATCCCGGTGAAGCATCACGGCACGCCGGAGGTGGATGCGCTGCTGATGGCGCACTTCGGCGTGAGCGATCATCTGGCGCTGGCGGACGCCGTCGGCGACGACTTCCGCGCGGTGGGGCCGGCGTGGAGCGGGCCAGAACTGCGCCATTTTCCGGACGGCAGTTGGGAAGGGTGGTGGGGTGAGCGATACGCCAACGTCAGCTTTGGGCACGGGACGTATCCCGAAGCCGTCTATCTCCCCTTCGCGGAGGTGGAAGACGTGGCGCAGTTGGCGGACTTCCGTATGCCCACCGCAGACGATTTTGATTACAGCACGGTTAAGGCGCAGTGCGAGCAATGGCGCGACTACGCCGTCTACTGCGGCGGCGCGGGCACGCTCGATTTTATGAACGGCATCGCGCGCTGTCGCGGCGTGGAAAAGGTGCTGTTCGACATTGCGGAACGGAACCCGGTCTATCTGGCGCTGATGGACCAGCGATTCACCTTCTTCTACGAGATGACCGAGCGCACGCTGCAAGCCGCCGAGGGGCTGATTGACATCGTCCACGTGGGCGAGGACTTCGGCTGCCAGCGCGGATTGCTCATCAGCCCGCGCACATTCGAGGCGTTGTTCGCCCCCAAGTTTGAGGCGATGTTCGCGCTGGCGCACCGCTACGGCGCACGCACGATGATGCATTGCTGCGGCAGCGTGCGCCAACTCATCCCCCGCTTCATCGAGATCGGGCTAGATGTGTTGGACGTCGTGCAGGTCTCCGCCGCCGGCATGGACATCCGCGAGCTGCACGCCGAGTATGGGCGCGACCTCGCCTTTGCCGGGAGCGTGTGCGTGCAATCCACGCTGCCCTTCGGGACGGTGGACGACGTGCGCCGCGAAGTCGAACTGCGGCTGGAGCTATTCAAAGACGGCGGGCTGATCTTGGGGCCGACGCATCAAATCCAGGCGGGGACGCCGTTGGAGAACATTTTGGAGATGTATCGCGTCGCGGGGAGTCTAGAAAGATAAAAACACAGAGACACGGAGTCCACAGAGATTTCTAAAGTTTTTCTCAGTGTCCTCTGTGCCTCTGTGTTTATTTTAATAGGTGGGAGGGAAGGCGTGTTTTACGAGAAGGCGTTGACTGAGAATATCATCGGCGCAGCTATTGAGGTGCATCGCACATTGGGGCCAGGTTTGCTGGAGTCGGCCTATCAGGCATGTCTGGCGCGAGAGTTTGCGCCTCGTGGCTTGGCTTTCGAACAAGAGAAACCAATACCGGTCACTTACAAAGATGTGAAACTGGATTGTGGTTATCGTGTGGATTTTATCGTCAATGCCAAAGTTGTTGTCGAACTTAAAGCAGTGGAACAGATGCGTCCTGTTTATGAAGCACAATTGTTGACATATCTGCGATTGACGGGATGTAAAGTGGGTCTGTTGATCAATTTCAACGTTCCGGTACTTACAAATGGGGTGGTACGTCGCGTTTTATAAGATTCATCACAGAAACAGCATGAACACAAAAACTCTGTGTTCTCCGTGTCTCTGTGTTTATTTTTAGGAGGTGTTATGGAATATCGCAAACTAGGCAAGAGCAATCTCGAAGTCAGCGCCATCACAATGGGCTGTTGGGCTATCGCCGGCGACCGGCTGTGGGGGCCACAGGATGAGGCGGAAGCTATCGGCGCGCTGCACGCGGCGGTGGAGGTGGGCATCAATTTCTTCGACAGCGCAGAGGGCTACGGCGCGGGGCGCTCGGAGGAGATGATCGGCAAGGCGTTCAAGGGGAGTCTGCGCGACAAGGTCATCGTCGCCACGAAAGTCTCGCAAAACCACCTGCGCCCCGCCGATTTGCGCGCGGCGTGCGAGAACAGCCTGCGCAACTTAGGGATGGACACAATCGACGTGTACTACCTCCACTGGCCCAACTGGGACATCCCCCTCGCCGACACGCTCGGCGAGATGCAGCGCCTCAAGGATGAGGGCAAGATCCGGTTTGTAGGCTGCTCCAACTTCGGCCAACGCGATCTCACGGAGATTCTGGCGTTGGAGCACGTGGAGATCAACCAACTGGCCTACAACCTGCTGTTTCGCGCCATCGAGTACGAGATTATGCCGCTGTGTGTGGCACAGCAGGTGAGCATCGCGCCGTACAGCCCGCTGCAGCACGGCATCCTGACCGGCAAGTTTGCGACGCTGGACGACATCCCCGACGAGCGCGCGCGGACGCGCCATTTTGCCGCGACGCACCGCTCGATGACGCGCCACGGCGAACCCGGCGCGGAGGCCGAAACCACTGCCGCGCTGACCACCATCCGCGCCATCTGTGACGCAGCCGGCCTGCCCATGGCGCAGGTTGCGCTGGCATGGCTGCTCGCGCAACCGGGCGTCGCCACCGTCATCGCCGGCGCGCGCAATCCGGCGCAAATCCACGCCAACGCGGAGGCTGCCGCGCTCAAGCTGCCCGCCGACGTGCTCGCTGCCCTGACCGAAGCCACTGCTCCGCTCAAAGCCGCCCTCGGCCCCAACCCGGATATGTGGCAAAGCGCCGCCAACTCGCGGATGCGATAAAAGAGTTAAGAGTTATGGGTTGTGGGTTGTGGGGGGAGACGGCGAACCACCCAAACACCATTCGCCGATTCGCAGATTCGCTCATTCGCTGATTCACTGATTCTATCTCACAAGGAGTGTACTATGCTAAAAATCGGAATTCTCGGTATGGGGGGCATGGGATGGCACCACGCGCGGCGCTATCCACACGTGCCCAATGCACAGATCACGGCGATTGCGGATGTTGTGCCGGAGCGCCTGGAGGCGAAGGAGGCCGTAGCGATCAACCTTGAGGATGGCGCGAAGGCGCTCGACCTTTCGCAGGCGGCCCGTTACCCAAGCGCCGCGCAGTTGATCGCCGAAGCGGACGTGGATGTGGTGGACATCTGCCTGCCCACGTATCTGCACGCGGAGTACGCCATCGCCGCGCTGGAAGCCGGCATCCACGTGCTGTGCGAAAAGCCAATGGCGCTCTCCGTCGCCGACTGCGACCGCATGATCGCGGCGGCGCGCGCGGCAGATCGTCGCCTGATGATCGCGCAATGCCTGCGCTTCTGGCCGGAGTATCTCTATCTCCAGAAAATGATTATCGAACAGCCGTTGGGGGCGCTGCTTTCCTTGAATATGTCCCGCATCGGCGGACGCCCGCGCTGGTCGCCGGATAACTGGTTCCTCGATCCCCAGCGCAGCGGCGGCGCGCTGCTCGACCTGCACATCCACGACGTAGATTACGTCAATGCCGTGTTCGGCGCGCCGGACAGGCTGTACGCGACGGGACGCGCGATGGCCGAGCCGAACAGCTACGATGTAATACACGCTTGCTTCGGCTACGACGGCGGCCCGCAGATCCACATGCACGCGGGCTGGAGCACAGCGCAGGTGCCGTTCCAGGCGGGATTCGATGCCTGGTTCGAGCGCGGCTTCGCGCGGTACGCCGACTGGAAGCTTACCGTCTTCGACAATCTCGACGAAGTCGCAGGCCACCCTGCCGACATCGAACCGGGCGACGGCTACCTCAACGAAATCGCCTACTTCCTCGACTGCGTGGAAACCGGCGCACAACCGACCCGCTGTCTGCCCGAATCCACCCGCGACTCCATCGCCCTGATTGATAAAGAGATCGAGAGTATCAAGTCGTTAGTCTCGTAGTCGTCAGTCTGGAGTTGAAAGCCAAAACTACCCGACGACCTGACTACTTGACTACCAGACCACCTGACTATCAAAATCAAAATCGGAGGAATATGCTATGACGACGTTAAAACTCGGAGTGATGGCCCCACTCGAACATGGGCCGGAAGAGGAATTGCAGCGCGTGCATGCGTTCGGCTTGCCGACAGCCCAGGTGGTCTGCTGGCATCAAGAGCTGTTCACGCCGGAGATGGCTGACCGGTTGATCGCCGCGTCGGAGCAGTATGATGTTGAGGTGACGACGATCTGGACGGGCGTGCCCGGCCCGCACATCTGGGACTTCGTCAAAGGGCCGGTCTCCATCGGCATTGTGCCGCCGGAGTTTCGCGCGGAGCGTCTCGTCGCGCTCAAGGCCGGGGCAGACTTCGCCGCGCGGGTGGGCGCGCCGAGCATCACCACGCACGTCGGCTTCATCCCGGAGAATATGACCGATCCGCTGTATCCCGGCGTCATCGACGCGCTGCGTGAGATCGTCGAATACTGCGGCGAGCGTGCCTTGGGCTTCTGGTTCGAGACCGGGCAGGAGACGCCGGTGGTCATCCTGCGGGTGATCGAGGACCTGGGCTACGACAACCTGGGCATCAACCTGGATCCGGCCAATCTGCTAATGTACGGCAAGGCGAATCCGGTGGATGCGCTGGACGTGTTCGGGCAATACGTGCGCGGCGTCCACGCGAAGGACGGCGAGTATCCCACCAACGGGCGGCAGTTGGGCGTCGAGAAGCCGCTCGGCGAGGGGTGCGTCAATTTCCCGGTGCTCATTCCCAAACTCAAGGCCCTCGGCTATACTGGCGCGCTGACCATCGAGCGTGAAATCAGCGGCCCCAAGCAGATCGAAGACATCAAGCACGCCATCGCCGTACTCTCGCAGCTCGCCTAACGGCAAATTCGTGAAGCGTAAAGCGTAAAACGTAGTTTGATTACGTTTTGCGCTTTACGTTTTTATTTCACTTGCGTCTTACGGATGCCCTGTTATACTTATTGCGCCTTCCGGTCACACGAAATGGGTGCGCTGCCGAAAGGACATCATCACATACGCTGGTGCAAGATTTATGATGAAATTGCTGCTTAGATTCATTTCCGTCACTCGTCTGGCTATAAAACGTCTGTGGAACCATCCCGGCCTGACGTTTTTAGCCTTGTTGGGTATCATCTTTTCCGTGGGCCTGGTCAACAGCGCCTCGTTCTTCGCTAAAGCGGTGGATCAGGTCATTCTGGATCAAGAGCTGACAAAATTCAGCAAGATGACCGGACGACCTCCATTCTCAACCAGTATCTACACGTTCTCCTCCGGTCGCGCCCCCATCTCGCTGATGGAAGCAGAGAATCTGTCTACCCATGTCGGCGACACGTTATCTTCAGAAGTTGGGCTGCCCCTGACAAAGATAGGCATAGAGGTTCATAGCGGCAATATGATGCTGCGCTCCAAAGAAGGCGCGACGTATACCACCGGCACTCAAGATTACCTGGAATCCACCGACGTTGTGTACATTGAGGGCGTCGCTAACGAGATGGAGATTGTTGATGGCGACCCACTTGACGAGGGTGGCGAGTCCGGCGACGTGCTCGATGTGTGGATGCACACGCGCATGGCTGAAAAGATGGGCATCAACGTCGGTGAAGAGTTTAACCTGGGCATCAATGTCGTCTCCGCGGCGGTCACCATTCGCGTGCGCGGTTTCTGGCAAGCCAAAGACCCCAATTCCGATTTCTGGTTCGAGAATCCTAACGCCACTTTGCAAAACAAACTTCTCGTGCGTCGCCAGGACTACATCAATATGATACAGCCGATGATACCCGGCAAAACGTGGTACATCAGTTGGCACATCATCCTGGACGAGAACGAAGTTTTACCCGACCGCACGGTCGAATACATCGAAGGGTTCCAACGCGGCATCGTGGTCATCAACAAATATCTGCCCGAAGCCCGCATCAATACGCCCCCGCTGGATCCACTGAAGACTTTTGTGCAACGGGGCAACACGCTCACCATTCTGTTGCTGGGATTCAATATACCCGCTTTCGGCTTTTTGCTCTATTTCCTGATCCTGACATCGGCCATTATCGCCCGCTGGCAAGTGCGGGAGACGGCTACCCTCGTCAGCCGAGGTATGCGTTCATCCAGCATCCTGACCTTGACGCTGGTCGAGGAGTTGATCCTGTTCATCATTGGCACCCCGCTCGGCATTGCTTTTGGGATGCTTTTGGCGGGGTTGATGGGATATACATCCAGCTTTTTGACCTTTACTTCCCGCGAAATGCTGCCCATTGCGTTGCGTGGCCTGACGATACCGATGACTGTTGTGGCCCTGGCCGTCACCCTGATCTCCCGCATCTTACCAGCAGCGCAGGCCGCCCGCCAAAGCCTCATTGACGTTGAGCGCGAACGCGCCCGTCCGCGCCGCGCCCCCCTCTGGCAGCGCGCTTACCTCGACATTTTGCTCTTCATCGTCAGCGCCTATGCCTACCGGCAACTGCTCAATCGCGGCACGCTGGCGCTTTTGGTGCGCGACAAACCCGAAGATTTGTATCAAGACCCGCTCTTGATTTTGGTGCCGGCGCTGGCCATTTTGGCCGTGGCCCTGCTGACGCTGCGCATCTTCCCGTTGATTATGCGCGCGATTGACCTGATCGCCAATCTCACCCCCTGGGCGACGCCGCACCTGGCGCTCCGCCAGTTGGGCCGCGAAAGCCAGGCTTACGTCAACCCACTGCTCTTGGTGATTGTGTCGCTGGCCCTGGGCGTGTATACCCTGTCTATGGCGGCAAGTCTCGATCAATGGTTGGTGGATCGTATGTATTACAGGGTGGGAACCGATCTGGCGTTTAGCGTATTCCCTCCGTGTGTGCTGAGCGATACCTGCACCAGCGAGAGCACCCTCAGCGGCGAGTGGATTCCCTTGCCGGCGCAGTTCGATGCCCTGCCTGGCGTGAGAAAAGCAACCCGGGTGGGCGAGTACGGCATGGCAACCGCGCTGCCCGGCAGCGGCGACATCCGCGGGCACTTTATCGCCGTGGATCGCGTGGATTTCAGTTCAGTCGCCTGGTTCCGCGGCGACTTCGCCAGCGAATCCCTGGGTGGGCTGATGAACCAGTTGGCGGTATGGCAGAATGGCATTCTCATCCCCGAAAAGCTCTTCAAAGACAATCACCTGCAAATCGGCGATGATATCACCCTGCGGATCGGCATTAACTACGAGTTCACCGTCAATTCCCAATTCAAGGTGGCTGGCACCTACAAATACTTCCCCACCGTCTACGATGACGAGACGGTGTTCATCGGGAACCTGGACTATCTCACGTTTTACGTGGGCATGGTCGTGCCCCACAATCTGTGGATACGCCTGGAAGAAGGGGCGACCGGCGCAGATGTGCTCAAACAGGTCAAGTCGCTGAACATCGTCACATCCGCTGAAAACGACGCTCCGGCGCTCATCACGGCAGAACAGGCCAAATTCGAGCGCGTCGGCGTCTTCGGGACATTGTCCGTCGGCTTTCTTGCAGCGGTCACAATGGCGGCGATGGGCTTGCTCATCTATACCTACGCCTCGCTGCAGGATCGCATCCGGCGCTTTACCATTCTGCGGGCAGTGGGATTGCAACGCCGGCAGATCAGCACCCAGGTGATTATGGAATACCTGTTCCTGACTTCGTTTGGGGCTATCACGGGGTCTTTGATCGGCGCCGGCGCCTCGCGCTTCTTCGTACCTCTGTTCAGGGTAACCGGCGAGAAAAATGTCCCCTTACCGACGCTCATCCCGGTGATTGCTCAGGACAAAGTCGCGCAACTGGTCATCGTCTTCGTGGCTTTCATTATTTTGGCCGAAGTTATTGTCATTGCCCGCGCTCTCTCACAACGCGCTTACACGTTGTTGAAGGGCGTCTGGATATAAGCCAGCTATGAAAGGGATGTAACATGCCACTCACGCCTGATCCGAAACGTCGCGGCGAAATGCCAGACGATGCCGAAGGTACGGACGATAAAACGCCAGAATCACGCTGGCAGCCGGCGGAACTCAAACCACGTCCCATCCAACCACCTACAGGCGAACCCACCGTGCGCCTACCCGCTCCCGGTGCTGCGCGTCCCCCAGACGGCAATGTTCCGCCGGTTGAACCAACCCGGCGGATTCCAACGTCAGAACGCTACGTCCCGCCCGCGCAGGAAGAACACATCCCGCCATCCGAACCGACGCGGCGAATTCCAACGTCAGAACGCTACATTCCACCTGCCCCGGAGCAGCGGATTCCACCCGCCGAACCGACGCGGCGGATCCAGACGCCGCCGTCCACGGAACCGATTCGCCGCCCCCCACCCACCGAACCCACACGCCAGGTGTCAACCTGGCGTGCGCTCTCGCCCAAGGACGACGAACCGACGCAGCCGATCCGGCCCATCCGGCCTACACCGCCGCCGCCATCCGTCCCGCCGCTGCAACCGCCGCCTGCGGCAACGCCCGCCCGCAAACGCAGCGGTCGCGCCGCCTCGATCTTGCTCAGCGTGACGTTCATCGGCGTGGGGCTGTTCTTTTTGGCGCTGCTCGCCGCGGTCATCGGCTACATCGCGCTGGCGGCGCAGCTTCCCTCGCCCGACGAACTCCGCGCGCGCCAGCCCAACTTCGCCAGCAGCCAGATCTACGCCCGCGACGGGCGACTGCTCCACGAGATCATTGACCCCACCGCCGGGAAACGCACCTATGTCCCCATCGCGCAAATTTCGCGCTACCTGCAACTGGCGACCGTCGCCACCGAGGATCGCAACTTCTACGCGCACACCGGCTTCGATCCCATCGCGCTGGCCCGCGCCGTCTATTACGCGCTGCAAGAGAAAGAATTCGTCTCCGGGGCCAGCACCATCACCCAACAGGTCGCCCGTAACATCCTGCTACCCGACGAAAAAACCGAACGCTCCGCCAGCCGCAAAATCAAAGAGATTGTGCTGGCAACCGAATTGACCCGGCGCTACACCAAAGACGAAATCCTTGAAATTTACGTCAACAACAACAATTACGGGAACCTGGCCTACGGCATTGACGCCGCCGCGCGCACTTACTTTGGCGCCAGCGCCGCGAACCTCACACTGGCGCAAGCGTCGTTTCTCGCCGGTCTGCCGCAGTTGCCGAGCGTCTACGATCCCTTCCACGGCGGGCGCGACGCCGCCCTGAAACGCCACAAAGTCGTGCTGGCGTTGATGGTCGAGGCAGGCTTCATCACGCAGGCCGAAGCCGATGCCGCCGCCGCCGAGATGGACGCCTACGGTTTCCCGCCCATCTATACGGATGTCATCCCCGCGCCGCACTTCGTCGTCTACGTCCGGCAATGGCTCGAAGCCAAACTCGGCCCCGACGCGCTCTACAAGGGCAGCGGCCTGCGCATCTACACCTCGCTGGATCGCCGCCTGCAACAAATCGCCGAAGAGGAAGTGCGCAACGGGGTGGCAAACCTGGCGGCGCGCAACGTCACCAACGGCGCGCTCGTCGCCATCGAACCGGCAACCGGGCACATCCTGGCGATGGTCGGCAGCGCCGACTTCTACAACGACGCCAACGATGGGCAGGTCAATGTCACATTGCGCTGCCGCCAGCCTGGCTCCGCGATCAAACCGCTCACCTATCTCGCCGCGTTCGAGAAAGGCTGGACGCCGGCGACCATCCTGTGGGACATCCCCACCACCTACACCGATACGGCCGGCAACATCTACCAACCCGTCAACTACGACGGCAAATTCCGCGGTCCGGTGTCCATCCGCACCTCGCTGGCGAACTCGCTGAACATCCCCGCGGTCAAGGCGCTGGAGTTCATCACCGTGGATGGGTTGCTCAACGTCGCCGAACGCCTGGGCGCCACGTCGCTTGTTTCGCCGCAGTTGGAATGTCCCGACTACCCCTACGACACGCGCCCGTACTACGGCCTCGCGCTCACTCTCGGCGGCGGCGAGATGAAACCGCTGGAATTGACCGCCGCTTACGCCGCCCTGGCCAACGGCGGACTTTACATGCCCACGCAGCCCATTCTGTGGGTCGAGAACACGAAGGGCGAAGTCCTGATTGACAACCGCCAGCCGAAAGGCAAGCAGGTGGTCGCGCCGGAGATCGCCTATCTGATGTCGAGCGTGCTCTCGGACACGAAAGCGCGCTGCCTCGTCTTCGCCTGCCCGAACAACCTGGAGTTGCCCGACCGGCCCGTGGCGGCGAAGACCGGCACCACCAACGACAACCGCGACGCCTGGACGGTGGGCTACACGCCCGATCTCGCCGCGGGCGTGTGGATCGGCAACAACAACAATACCCCGATGGACGGCGTCGCCGGCGCGGGCGGCGCGGCGCCGATCTGGAACGCCTTTATGCGCCGCGCCCACGAGACGATCCAGCCGCACAGCTTCCCACGTCCGGCCGGCGTCATCGAGCGCGAAATCTGCGCCTTCTCCGGCGCGGAACCATCGCCCTACTGCCCCGAAAAACGCACCGAGGTCTTCTCCGCCAACAATCTACCACCCAAAGCGGATCAGGACTGGTTCCAGCAGGTGGAGATTGATGGGAACAGCGGTCTGCGCGCCAATCAGTTCTGCCGCGCCAACGTCTTCACGAAGGTGATGATCGTGGTGGATTATATCCGCGATCCCGGCGGGCAGGCGTGGATGCGCCAGTGGGCGGCGGAACGGGGGATGGAAGTGGCCCCACGGGATTACTGCACCGCCGGAGAGAAATCGCCCGATGTCAGCATCACGTCGCCCAAGAACGGCGAGGAGGTTTTTGGTTGGGTGGAGATCAAAGGCACTGTGGATTTCGAGGACTTTGATCGTTACGAGATCACCTACGGCGTTGGCACCAACCCACAAGGTTGGGATTGGATCAGCGGGCCACATCCGGTGCAGGTGCGCGACGGGGTGCTCGGCGCGTGGCAAATCCCCGTCGAGATGACGCCCGGTCCCTACACCCTGCGCATCGTCGCCTACAACAAGCGCGGCGCGCAGTTCGAAACCCGCGTGCAGGTCAACGTCGTCGGCCCCACGCCAACGCCCACGCCCGAAATCACGCCCACCGAGACGCCAACCATCACGCCGACGCCCACTGAGACGCCGACAGTCACGCCCACGCCGCTGCTGCCGACGGATACGCCGACCGCATCCCCCACCCCTACGGACACGCCCACGGTCGAGCCATCGCCCGAACCGCCGACGGCGGAACCGCCCACCGCGACGCCAGGAGCGTAGGCGCGCACGCCCCCGAGACAGGGGGCGCTGAGGGAACAACGCTCCCCGTTCCCGTCTCGGGAACGGGCTATGCCCCCCCCGTGCGCGCCCCTGAGGGACAATGCTCCCCGTTCCCGTCTCGGGAACGGGCTATGCTGCCCGGCGTGCGCTCTCAATGCATAAAAAGGCCGTCCTGCAACGGACGGCCTTTTTTGATCCCCTAATTAGAAATTGCGCATCGTGAGCGGCAAGAAAATCCACCACCTGTGCTTGAGGGTGAAGCTGGCCGCATCCTCCGCAGCAGTCGCCCCCCAGGTGAAGCGCGCCGTGTTGGCGACCGCGCGCCCATCAAGCACCACATCGCTGCGCACCGTCGCCGTGAAGACAAAGGTGATGTTCGCGCCGTCCGCCAGATCGCCGCTCCAGGTGAGGACATCGGCAGTCACCGTCGCGTCGTTCTGCGCCACCCAGCCGCCGAAGTCCACCTCAACGGGCAGCGTATCGGTGAGCAGCACGCCGGCCGCCGGGGCGTCGCCGCTGTTGTCCAGCGTGATGGTGTAGGTGACAACGTCGCCCATGTCCACAGCAGTAGCAGCCGTGACCTCTTTCGTGATGGTCACAACGCCTGCGCCACTGCTGCCGACGGTGAACGCGACCTCAGCCGTCACGCCATCCGCATTATCGGCTGTCGCCTGCGCCGTGTTGGTGATCGTCTGCCCCTGTGAAGCCGGATCGGTGTGCAGGGTAGCCATGAAAACAACGTTCAGACTCGCGCTGCCGGGCAGAGTGCCGCCCCAGGTGATGACGTCGTCAGCCACGCTCGCGCCGTTCTGGGCGATCCAGCCGCCGAAGTCCAGCGCAACAGGCAGCGTGTCAGTGAGGAGCACGCCCGTCGCGTCGCTGCCGCCGAGGTTGAGGAGCGTCAACGTGTAGGTGACGCCGTCGCCGGGCAGCGGTACACCGTCGGTCTGCACAGTCTTGGCGAAGCGCAACAGCGGCGTTTGCGGCGGCTGCGCCACGGTGAACGCCGCGTCAGCCACGCCGGGCAGCGTGTTGGCGGCGACAAAACTGGCAGTGTTGGTAATAGTCGCACCATACAAGGCCGGCTCGGCGTGCAGCGTGGCCCGGAAGCTGATGACGAGGTGCGCGTCCGCCACAAGATCTCCGCTCCAGGTGATGACGTCGTCGTTCACGCTGGCGCCGTTCTGCACAATCCAACTAGTGAAGTCCACCTCAGACGGCAGCACATCGGTCAGGATCAGACCGCCAACTATGCCGGCGGCATTGTCCAGCGTGAGAGTGTAGGTGACGCTGTCGCCGGGGTACAGCGGGTCGGGCGTTTCCACGAACTTGCCAAGCGTTGGCGCGGGCACCCCGCCAAGCACGAATGTGGCGGAGGCCGATCCGTCGGGCAAACCAACAGCGGTGTACATAGCCGTGTTGACCACCGGATGGGCGAGGAAGAACGAGTCGCTGCGCACAGCGGCGCGGAAACTGATGACAACACTCGCGCCGCCGGCAAGGTTGCCGCGCCAGGTGATGGTGTCGTCGCTAATAGCAGCGCCGTCCTGCGTCAGCCAGGCCACGAAATTCATCTCCCACGGCAGTGTATCAGTCAGCACGACGCCGACCGCCAGCCCTTCACCGAGATTTTGCAGTGTGAGAGTATACGTCACCTCGTCACCAGGGAAAATGCCGCTGGTGGGCACGACTGATTTGGTGAGTTGCAGTTGTGGGACGAGGATGGCGGTCTCCGGCGCGGAGCGGGCAAAGGGCAGATGGTAACCATCGTCAATGACGACGGTGTTGGAGACGACGATGGTTTCCGGCAGCGCGGGATCAGCTTGCGCCACCAGGGTGAGCGCGCGACTTTCACCCGCCGCAATGACGCCATTCCAGGTTAAGCCGCCACCATCGAAGCCGGAGACGAGCAACAACCCGGCGGGGAGCGTATCGGTCAGCGTGACCGTCGCCGGATGCCCGCCCGTGTTGCGCAGCGTCACCGTGTATGTCAGATCATCGCCCCTCTGCACCGCGCCCGTCGGATAGACGGTCTTGGTGGAACTCGACAGGTCAGGCGCGGTCGCCAGGGCGACAGTCGCGGTGGCCACATCGCTGTGGGTGAGATAGGTGTAGACGGCGGTGTTCAGCAACGTCTGCCCGTAGAAAGCCGCCGAGGTCGTCACGACGCCCGGCAGTGTGAAGACGGCGGTGGCGTGCGCGGCGATCAGCCCTGTCCAATCCAGGTGAGCGCCGCTCACACCCACCGGCAAGATATCCACCACGCGGACACCCGCCGCGTCGCCGCCGGTGTTGGTGACGCGGATCGTGTACGTGATGGCGTTGCCGAGCTGCACGGCGGTCTGCGGGACAACGCTTTTACCGATGGTAAGCGCCGCGCAGTCGTTGGGCAGGCCCGGCGAGCCGTAGTCGCTCGTCGGCGGCGTCCAGCGATAGGCTGCCAGACTCCACGCGCTGCCCACGTTGTTATCGGTGAACGGGTTACACAGTTGCAACGCGCGCCCGACCACTTGCGCGGCGG
>Ga0208197_1000423_pt1 | contig 54611 bp, 51 predicted proteins | sample AD_JPNNA4_MetaG_FD_184444 | JGI IMG/M metagenome (GOLD analysis project Ga0208197, IMG submission 184444) | Active sludge microbial communities of municipal wastewater-treating anaerobic digesters from Japan - AD_JPNNA4_MetaG (SPAdes) (version 2) | ecosystem: Engineered > Bioreactor > Anaerobic...
GATGACCTCGCGCCACACCATCTACGCCCCCGCCACCCCGCACCCAAATGGAAACGAAACTTTCATCGCCGGCCTCGATGGTACCCCGGAGAGGGATCGAACCTCCGACCTGCGGTTTAGGAAACCGCCGCTCTGTCCAACTGAGCTACCGGGGCCTGTTGCGCAGGATTCAACCACCATTCGCCGGCTCGTTCAAGCTTGCGCTGGCCGCGAAAGTTTTGATTGTCAAACCCCGCCTGCTGGGGCAAAGTCCCCGTCCAATTCCTCTGCGCCCCCATCGTCTAGAGGCCTAGGACGCCAGGTTCTCATCCTGGTAACACCGGTTCGAATCCGGTTGGGGGTGCCAACTCGCAGAATCACCAATAGAATCAATGGTTTTGTGAGTTATCGGCGGCCGAAAAAGCGCCACCCTCTAACGCTAACCTCTAACGGTTCCACCCAAAGTTTAGATTGTCCGGGGCGTTTGCCGGTGTCGCCTGACGGGCTTTAATTTCGCCTTCCCCGCGGGCCGCACCACCGCAATTCTTCTATTTTTTACCTGCGATTGGAGCCGCCCGCAGTCCCCGATTCAACGGGGAAAGCCTCTCTGAGATCCAGTTCTATCAGGTTCCCCCGAACCCGATAGGCTTCCAGTTCCTGCCGGGTCATTTCCGTCTTGGTGAGCTTGAACAATCGGGCGAAATACAAGGCCGCCGGATCATCCGGTTCGCCGCCAACCCCCAGGGCAAGGAATACCGGGGTCTTTTTCTGCTTCTCGAATTCGCGATACCGGGTCATTTGGGCGGGGTAGGCCCAGGACACCTTTCCATCCGTAAAGTGAGAACGGAACTTGCACTCGATGGCAACCGGCTGTTTGCTGGTCCTATGTTCCATCTCGATGTCGGGCCATTGGCATGACCGCGGGCGCCAACCGGGGATAAACTTGTCGCTGCGCCATTCGATCATTTCGTACTCGTCCTTGTCGAAGCACTGCACGACGAAGGACTCGAAAAGGAATCCTTTTTCGTTGGCGGTCTTTTGCCGGACAAACAGCCTCAGAAAATTCTGCAATTCCTGTCGTTCGCTGGTCGACACTTCCCCGTCCCGGCAGATTCGCTCAATCAGGGCCTTCAGGTCGGCGAGCGGGCCCTTGCGAAGGTCACCATGCTCGCACAACAGCCGGTAGAGGGTAAGAATCTCATCGTTGCTCACCTCACCGTCGGCCACCACGCCCTCCGCCAGTCCCCGCCAATATTGTTCTGACTTGATCCTCTTCTCCATGGTCCTGTCTTTCCTCTCCGGCGCAACGTGCGGGCGCGATTGGACCATATAAAAAGTGGCACGGCCCCAACCCGTGTTCCTCTCGAAGGGGTAGCGCCCCTGTGGAAAAACACAAAGCCGAGGCCGCGCCTATACGGCGCGCCTCCGCTCAGTCGTCTTTTCCACTTTTGAAACCGCTACTTTTCGAGAGGGACGATCTGCGCTTCAACGCACTAAAATGTTATTCTGGCTGTCCTGTTCTTCCTCTAATTCCTACCCTTTTCAACAATTGCAATTTCATCGTCAGTCAGACCGTACAGCGCATAAACTTTCTTGTCGATTTCCCGGTCCGTCGCCGCAATCTCCGCCGCCAGCCCAACCACCGCCGCCTTCGATTGGTTGAAGAATCCCTCCCACTCAGCCTGCGCCGCCAGTGCCAATTTCTGCTTCTGCTTCTTCAGTTCCTTCAAGAAGCCCGCGAAATCTAGCTCCTCGAATTTCTCCAAAGCCCCTGTCGCCGTCACCCCCGCCAGGTTGTCCCGCACCCGTGATATAAAACCCGTCCTAATTCTATTCTGTTCAGCAGTACGCTCGAGCATTGCGCGTGCAAGCGCTTCCAATTCCCCAATGTTCTTAGCCTTTGGGAAGCGCATCTGCTTAAGATATTCACCTTTCACGGATACATTCAGAAATTTTGTCGCAAACAAATAATTGATCAGCTTTGAGTTCAGAATGGCGATGAAATAATGGAGGGTAAAGGCATTCGATTTAGGGATAAGAAATATTATGGATTCCGCCCCAAATGCCCCCGAACTGTCTATTGTCGCAACTATCCGGGTCTTCAGGCTCTCGTTGCGAGTCCGTTGCAGAAGTATTTTTTCTTGTTTCTCCAGATCGGCCCGTTTTCTAGCCCATTGGAGGGAGCACCACGGGATTGCCCCATTAACGCACTCGCGCCGAGTTAGCAGCACTGGCTTATACTGTGCCAGCCACTTTTCGGCGCCAGCGTAATTAGTAATATCCGTGTCTGAATCAATATAGAGTACACGCCGATCCGTGCTGCGCACTTCCCATTTTCCAATATCACGGCCAAGGCAATACGGTTTTAGAAGCTCTTTTTCTACCTTTTGGGCAAGCGCCTGATCTTCGGTCTCAAAAACAAAGGCCTCATTGTTGCCCGTCACTATGCCTTGAAAAACTGCGAAATGTTCGCCAACACTTTCCATCCCCGTGTTGAATAGTTTATCGCTGATGGCGCTTGAGCCTGATTCTCCCACGCTTATGTTATTGCCATATAGCGCAAAATAACCCGACTCCACCTCGCTGGCCTTGCGATTGAAAAAGTCCACTGCATTGACGAGCCGGATATGGCTATTCTCCTTCTTGCGAATGGTTAGGATCACGGTGTCCACCGTGGCATCCGCAAAAACCTTTCCGCCCGTTACGCAGACCTCGCACAGCCACTTGTTGTCGAGAAGCCGATCTCGCAGTTTTTTGAATGAAAGGTTGTTGAGAACGATAGATGGAACGATGAGACATACATAACCGGTGGCTGTCAGCGTGGCTGTTGCCCTGTCGAGAAATAGCCCAAAAAGATCACCACGCTTGAAAAATGTGGTATAGGCTGCCTTGTAGTATTCCTTCTCCACGGGCGACATCATTTCAACGCTAACATATGGCGGGTTCCCGATGACTACGTCGAAGCCTCCCTTGGCAAAGACGACGGGGAATTCCTTGGGCCAGTCGAAAGCCTTGTCGCCGGCTATGGCGGGATCGGAGATGAGGGAGTTGCCGCACTTAATGTTGCCGGTCAGCGTCGAAAGCTTGCGCCCCTTCTGCGCGGTCCGAAGCCAGAGGGAGAGCTTGGCTATCTCGACGGATTCCTCGTTTAGGTCCACGCCGTAGAGGTTGCGTTCGAGGATGGAGTTCTCGATGTCGGAAAAGATCAGGGCGTCGCCGTGGATCCGGGCCTTTTCCACGTCGAGCGCGCGGTGCTCGGCCATCAGGAAATCTAGCGCCGCGTTGAGGAACGCGCCGGACCCACAAGCGGGATCGCAGATGGAAAGCCCCAGCAGCCACTCGCGGTAGGCGTCGCATGCGGCCAGCCGCGCGTCGCGTTTCGCTCGGGCCTTTTTCGCGCCGACGTCGGGTTCCGCCGCTTCTGTCGCGTCCAGGCCGATCGCTTGCTTTTTCTCCGCGCAGAGCTTTCCAAGCGTGTTTTCTACGATGTATTGCGTGATGTACTTTGGCGTGTAGAAAATGCCGTCTTTCTTGCGCTTGGAAACCTTCTCCGGCGCGGCCGTGCCCGACAGGCTCGCCTCGACTTCCTCGATCTCCGACAGGGAGTGCTCGAAGATGTGCCCGAGGATATCCACATCCACTTCGCTGGCGAAATCGTAGTTGGACAGTTTCAGCGCGTGCGCGGCGAGCACGTCGTCGGAAACGGCCAGGGCATCGAGCATGGCGTCCGGCCGGAACAACCCGCCGTTGTAGGCGAAGATGTCAGCCTCCTTGTTGCCCTCCAGCAGATCGTTGAAGTAGAGCTTGAACCGGTCATAGAGCGTCGTCGCGACCCGCGCCTTTTTCAGCGCCTGCCATTCCGCCAAGATGGAGGCCGTCAGGTTCGCCGGCAGCAGCCCGCGATCCTCCGCAAAGAGGATGAACAGGAATCGGTCGATCAGCTTCTGCGTCTTCTTGAACAGCAACAAAGGTTCGTGCTGCGGGTTCTTCGCACGAATGTCGGCGAACAAGGCGCCCCGGAACGCAGAATAGTCGGCATAGAGCCGCTTCGTGATCTGGTCTTCCTCGGACACCGACGCAGCCTTGAGCCGCAGCGGAAGGCCGTCGCGGATGCTCTCCCACGCAAGGCACAAAAACAGCCGTTCAAATCCCGCGCGGCCCAGCCGGAACAGGTCGAACTCCTCGAACTCCACTGCGTTGTCCACGTAGAACCGCAGTTTCTCGAAATTGGTGACAACCACATAGCGCGCGTCCGGCTGGTGGTTCTTGTAGCCGAAGGCCTGGGCCGCCGCCTTCGTCAAATCCGTCGTGTCCGTTGCCTTCACTTCCACTACGCCAACAGTCTTGTCCCCGCTCAAGATGGCTGCGTCAGCCTTCTTGGAGTCGTCCACATTTTTGTGTTCGACGGTGAAGTTGAAGCCCTCGTCCGGGCGGATGGTATAGCCCAGGCAGGCCCCGAACAATTCCGGAAGGAAACGAGGCTTGAACTCCTCCTCCTTCATCTTACGGATTTCCTCTTGCCGCCTGGGATCAAGGAAGTGGCCTTGGAAAACCTTATAGCGCGCGTCCAGATCCGGCGCGCTCAGTTTCTTCGCGTATTCTCGGACAACTGAATTCTGGAAGATTGCCATGACGGGCAGAAGTCTAGCACTCCCGGCTTCCCTGTGGCAATTCATTCAGATTGTGGCCGCGTTACAGCAACCTCATGGGGCGGCAGCCATTACCAGCTTCAGACCCTCAGCAAGCAGTAGATAAAAGCCAGACAGCCTTCCGCTGCCCTTTGTCGGTTCTCCGCCGTTTTCTTGGGGCCTATTTCCTTTTTCCCTCCGGTTTCTTTTTTCAGCAGCCGTTTCCTGGCCGTTTGCCTGATCGCTTCTTCTGTCTCATCGGCTTCGCCGAGCGTGGGGAGGGGAACCTGCCGCCCAGGGCGGCGTCAGGCCGGTGCCCCCCTGAAGGGGATCTCCCATTCCGCCTCCCCACTTGAGCCGTCCCTTCGGGTGGGGTGAAGCGACAGGCGAAAACGGACCGGAAACAAGATGAAAAGAAACATCAACATCAAAGGGAAAAACGAAATGAAAACTGCGAAGAACCAAGTCAGCCAGCGGGAAGCTCAAGGCTCCTCCGTCCCGGAAAACGCGATGATCGATGAGAACCGCTTCCAGCAGTTGCGAGACCTCGCCCGTGATGGCGACGAAATCGCCGCCGCCGAGCTCGAATTGCATTACGCCCTTGTTAGTTAAACCAACCCGAAAGGAATCCAGACCATGAAAAAGACCTACCAGCCCACCGAAGCCCAGATCGCCGCCGCCAAGGAAAAGCGCGCGGCCCTATGCCGGGCAACGGCGCCATTCAAACACATTGTGGAAGCGAACCGAAAGGCAGCCTTTGCCGGCCAAGCCGGCGCCGACCCCGCGAAGATTGCCGAAATCCTCGCTGGCGTCCCCGCGAAATATCGCGGTTGCTACACGTTGAACGCTTGCCTTGAAGTCAACTACCGCGAGCAGACCGGCCAGACCGAATTCCACACGTTCCAAGCGTGGCGGGAAAAGGGCTTTGCCGTCCGCAAGGGCGAACACGGTTTTATGCTCTGGTCGCAGCCCAAGGTCATGCAGTTCGAGACGGGCGCCGTTGACGCCAAGGGCGAACCCGAGAAGGAAACCGTTGAACGCTTCGCCTTGGCCTACGTGTTCCACGCGGGCCAGGTGCGCCCGATTGCGACGCCGGCCGAAATGATCGGTTGATTGACGTGCGCGGGGTCCGATCCCCCGCGCCAATGCTCCCGGCGATCTTCCTGCGCCCGCCGCCCCACATCGCCGCCGTTGGCGGCTCGACCCCCTTCGGGCTTCGCCCTCTGGGGGCGGGCGGCTTTCCACGCACCCGGCCGCCGAGTCCGATCCGTCGCGCTCCCCGCGCTCCATGCCTCCGGCCGGCCGCTCCCCGCAGCCAGCCGTCGCGGACGCCGCTTCCCCAGCGGCGCGGGCCGCACCTCCCCGGTGCGCGCAGCCCCACGACATCCCCGTCGTGGCGATCAACAGCCTCCGGGATTCCCGCTCCCCAATCCCGCCCAGAATCCGCCACCCCCGCCCCAGTTTCCTCCCCAAGCCCCTCTTTCCCGCAGCCGCCCAGCTTCAAAGCAAGCTGGATCGTCTTATGCGCTCCCGGCCCCGGAGCCGGCCGGGAGTGACCCACCCCCCAATAATGTCCACATTGGGGAGGACACCGCGGCGGGGGGACGGACGGCTTCTTTTCATGTTTATAGCGGCGCCGCCCCTGCGGGGTTCAGGCGGGATGGGAGCGGAGATCCCGGAAGATCGCAGTCGGGCGCTCCCCGCGCCTGGTCGCCTGCTCCGATCAGCAGCCGCGCCGCACCGACATCGGCCGCAGGCGGCCCGGGCTTGTGAAACTGAAACGCATTCGCTGGCAGTTTCCCGGCGCCCTCGATGACCGTTCGGCGCGCGGGCGCGAACACCACTAGGCGCTGGCCGGCCGTTGGCCTAATCCGATTCCGGGGCCTGCATGTCTTCGGCCCGCTCCACGGATTGCCAGCGCCTACTCGTGTCCTTTTTGCGCCCGCCCAGGGCGGCCCCCTGCGGCCCTCCGCCCTCGGCCTACGGCCACACCCACCCCTACGAAGCCCCCGGCGATCCGTCCGTCAGATGAGCCTGTCTGTCCCCCAAAACACTATTTAATTCCAGTACTAAACAAGGGTTCGTGGTATGATGACCTCATGCCAAAAAACGACTCAATTTCGAACCCAAAGCCAATCCGCAATGCGCGGGGGCAGCTTCTACCCGGCGTGATCCTGAACCCGAAAGGGCGGCCCCGAGGAGCTTATGGTCGCCGGATGCGGGCATTCCAACATATTGCCGAACTTCTCGAAAATATCTCCCGGGACGAGCCCCGGGCCCCCGCCGCCCAAAAATAGCTAGCCGGCACCGAATTCACTATTTAATGCCGTTTATAAACGGCACCGGACGGGTTACTCGATCCCGGACGCGGGGACGCTTGGGACGGGTATCTCCAACTCCATTAGCCATACGGGAGATTCCCGTATACGAGAGCAATTTTTCTTCCGCTTACGCGCGAGAGTTGAAAAAAGGTGTCCCAAGCGTCCCAAAACCCCATCCCAGCCCATTCATGGAACGGGCGGGACGGGGATTTAGGAGCAGGATCTTCACGGGATTACCTTGAAGCGCACATTCCGAAAGCCCTTGGCGGATTTGCCGTCGCGCTCGATGCTGTTCACCTTGACGGTCTGGAATAGTTCCAGCATCAGGCCCTCGATCTGGCGTTGAACAACCGTAATCGGCAGCGGACTCCACCCGTGGGCGGGGCAGTATTCTGCGTAGGCTTCGACGATCTCATGGATGGACAGGTCGCCACCCACATACCGCTCCACCCGGTCATTTAGAAAATAGCGCAGGCTATCCGACTCGGCCAACAGGCTGTCCACGACGCCGGCCTGCCTCGGGGTCAGGGCGATGTCGCCGCGTTGCTCCACGTCGTTCAGCAGGCCGCCCAGCCCCTCGATGGCCCAGTTAAGAATTCCGCTGCCCTCGGTCTTGACCAGGTGAGCGCCAAAGTCGGGGATCTTCTTGGCCGGCGGCGGGCACTCATAACGGACGATCAGCAGCCTGCGCCGCCAAGCGCCCACATCGCCCTCGAGCCGGACGCGCAACCGGGAGTTGCAGGTGATCACGACGGCGAATGTGCCCTCGATGGGGAAGCAGCCCGTGCCACCCTTCTGTTCGGCATCCATGATGTCACCACCGACCAGCGCCTTGAGAACCGGCGCCCCTCGGGCGGACAGGAAGTCCGCTTGCACATCGACGCCAGCGAGCAGCGTTTTCCGCAGGAAGCGGAATAGCTCGAAACGCTCGTTGAGGTGTTCGGTCCGAAGCTGCGTGCAGTTCACCATTCCAACCAGATGCTGGAAGACGATGGAGAGTTGCGATTTTCCGCGTCCGGCCATCCCATCGAGGATCAGCAGCCGCTGGATGATGTTCCGCCCCAGCAGGGCTAGGCCCAGATATTTCTGGATGACAGCAACATCCTCTGGATGGACGGCCGGCAGGATCAGCTCATCCAGAAACCGCGGACAGGTCGCCTCGGGATCGTAGGCAATCGGCGACTGGTTGCGGGACCGGAAGTCGGGCGAGAATGGCAGCAGGAATGGCCCGTCGCCCGATAGGTCCAAAACACCATTGGCGAGATGGATATAGCGCCCGGTTTTCTTGAAGGCGTCGCGCTGTTCGGCGATGCCCTTTAGCTGCTGGATGATGGCGGCCAACCGTGAAGCGTTGCGATCCTGCTGCAGACCAGGAACCCGTTTTTCCCGTCCCATTTCCAAGATCAGGCTCGAAATCTCTTGTTTAAGCAAATCCGCCGTCACTTCCGCGAACAGGCCGGTCTCATCGCAGTAGCGAAAGAAAGCCCGCTCGTTCGGTTCGTAAAGCTCGATGTTCCGAGTTCCGTGCAACCCGGCGAAATACGCCTCGTTCAAACCGGCGTACATGAACCCCTTTTTCCTCTTCGCCAAGTAGAACGGTTGGCCGTACTCCTTAATCAGGCCATCAGGAGGGGCCGTTTCCTGGCCTCCGGCCTCGGCCGCGGCGCGCTTATCCCGAAAGACGGTCGCGGGCGGCAGCTTGAAAATCTGTCCGCCGTGCGCCTGGGAATAGACCACCGGGTCCATGCCGCCGTTGGCGTAAAAGATGGCGCACCATGGCGACTTGTAGTCGGGCTCCAATGGATCATGGAGGACGGCTTTGTCGTATTTCTCCAAGGCGTCGGCGTCCTGCACGATGTCGGCCACGGCCACGAACCCGAATTCTTGGAATTGGAGAACGAAGTCGCCCTCCAATTCCATGCCTTCGGCGGCCTTGATGGCGATGTTTCGGGCCTCGGAATACGGGATATTCCGGGCCTTGGAGATTGCCTTGCCTCGGGCAAGCAACCACGCGTCCCGTATCGGCTGCGCCTCGGGCTCCATTTTGGCCTTCTCTTCAGCCACCAGCCGCTCGTATTCCTGTTCCTCTCCCGGCGTCAGGTCACGGCATAATGCCGTGTCCAGCGGGCAGCCGGCCACATAGACGGGAGCGGGAGGCCGACGTTCAAGTCCTTCGCCGAGAACGGGGGCGCTCTCGAAAACGATGCGCTCCGGGGCGAAGGTCGCGGCGTCGATAATCTGGCGGACCAGCAGGCAACCGGCCTTGCTGATTTCCACATGGCCGAACCCGGCCAGCCATAGGCGCCGGCAAAGGGCCTTGCCGAACCGCGGAAGGTCGAAGCCGTCCAGCACCGTAGTGTAGAGGTGCAGCCCCTTGGACCGTGCGACGGGCTTGTCCTCGCCTACGCGATGAACGCCGGCCGAGGTGGAGAATACGACGAGCTTTTCCGCGCCAGCAAACGACGGCAACACTTGGGTGATGGCCTCGACGAGTTCGTCTTGGCCCGCCGCCGTGTCGCTGTCGAAATACAGCAGCGCAGGACCGGCAGGAAAATGGAAATGCTCCTGCGTCCGGGCGACGGCCTCGGGATGCTTCGCCAGCGCCTTGGCCGTCACGATCTGGACGGGAGCACGGTCGCAGATTCCAAGTCCCAGAGCCTCCTGTTGATCCAAGACCCGAAGCAGCTTGGCGAGGTCCGCCAGCGTATCGGTCACGGTTTCGGCGGTGCCCTCCGTCATGTTGGCGGCGGACATCTTGACCAGGGAACCGTCAGGCGCAAGGGACAGTCGTTTCGCCATGATGCTCTTGGCGTTTCGGAAGATCGTGAATTGAACCTTGTGGCTCATGGCTCTACCTCGACTTCCTGGTAAGCCCGCGAAACGGGTAGAGTGGACACAACGGCGCGGTGCATTCGGCAGGATCCGTTTCCCACCCGAAACATTCCGTGCATTTCATTCGGATGGCGAGTTCCCGGCCGTAGCGGAGTTCCCGAGTGCCGTTTTTGCTGGTTCGGACCGTATGCGTGACCCTGGCAGGTCTCTTTTCCCGCTGGTTTGCCTTCCTAAGCGGCTTTAAGGCCGGTTTCTCGGCGCCAGAATCGTTCTGGGCCTGAGGGGTAGGCTTGGATGAGGGGTAGGGTGTCGGAATCGTTCTGGAGTCGCCGAAACCGTCTTCTCGGGCAGGATGAGGAGTTTTCACGACATTCTCCCTTCCAGACCGCAAAGGACGAGCGCGGCATAAATGAGGAATCCGACGTTGGCACCGAATCGGTTGCCGTATCGCTTCGATGCTCTTGCGATCCGTTCCGATCCCGTGGTATGTTCATTCGCGTTGATCTTGCTGGCCGCGCCCTTTTCCCCAGGTGTCGCGGCCCTTCTGTTGATCTTGCTCATGGTCTACGCCCCCTTCTCGACGTGGGCGGCCACGTAGTCCATCAGGCTTTGCAGCCAGACCAGCCGACAACCGGTCCGGCGCCCAGGCTTGCGGATGCAAGCCGAGCGCACCTTGCCGGTGCGGATCAACTCGTAGATGTGCGGACGCGACAGAGCGCAATTTGGCTCATGACCGCGCTTGGGCAGACGTACCCACCGCTCGTATTTCCCGGTACCATTTTCTAATGTTTCCATGTCCTGATCTCCTACGCAGCGGCGTCATTGCCGTTATGCGTGGATCACAGGAAATCATGGGGGTTTTTGCGTTTTTGGAACCCTCGGGAGTTGAAAAGGCGTGCGCTATTGTTTCAGCATTCGCGCTTCCAGCCAATCGGGAGTTGGGGCAGGAGCGGGGTGGATTTCGGCTACTTTTTAGACCGCACTTCGGGCTTGGTTTTGATTTTGTGCTTGCTTGCCTGTGTACGATAGGCCCGATAAATAAGGCGTATCTGAGCAACGAAGGACGCATCCCATCCGCGTGAATCGTAAAAATTGAACATTTCCAGGCCGCTTTGTGCCCTTGCGGTGAACGTCGTCGAAAGAGCGGGAACAAAACACTCGCTCCATTTATCAATGCAGAAATTCCGGAATTGGTTTTTCCAGTTGTGGGGAAAGTTCTTTTGGAATCCGTATATCTCTTTCACCGCCTCGCGTGTGGACAGCAATCGGGTAGAGCTTCTCGTTGGTATGGGCGCCTTTGCCGCCTCGATCAGTTGGCGCGCCGCATTCACAGCATCCGTCATTGAAGCACGAGCGGGGGGCATGGCCGCATAGATGGGGGCTGCGATCATGGCGATCTCAACGGGGGTTGGTGGTTTCATTTCGATTTTCCTTGGTCAGCGATATTCGGCAGCCGGTTGACGGCGGCGCGAAGGGTTTTCGTTTCAATCCGGGTATAGATGCGGCTCACGGCCTCGCTGTCGTGCCCGATGATTTCTCGGGCCACGACATCCGAAGCGCCAGCATTCTTCAATGCGCTGGTTGCCGAGTGTCGCAAACTATGGAAACTCAAATTTCCCGTTGCCCGTCGCGCCGCCCTCCCTAGACCGTCCTTCTGGCCGCGGTGCCATTTGTCGTAGGTTCCGAAGCCGGCATCCGCAACGAGAGCAGAAAATTGGCCGGATAGAGTTTGTGTTCGGAGGTCAGCCAAGTCGGGAAATACGGGATCCCCAGGATTGTCGGAAGCCGGCAAGGTGGAAAGATATTCCACAAGGGGGCGGGCCATGGGGATAATCATCGCCCGGCCAGTCTTTGCCGTTGTCAGGCGGATCACCTCTTCTTCGAGATCTACATTCTGCCAAGTCAAGCGGGCCAGGTCAGCCAGTCGTTGGCCGCAGTAGAAGCCGAGCAAAAGCATTCCGCGCCAAGAGGGGGGAGCAATTTTATAGATCGCCTTTACCTGTTCGAGGGTAAATCCGTGCCGTGACGACCCCTTTTGTGTTTCCAAAATCTTCACCTTGGCAAAAGGATTGTCGCCGGCCATAGATTCCCGGCAAGCGTCGTTCCATATCACCCGGGCAATTTTCAAGTACTTGTTGGCGGTGGCAGGGGCCAGAATCCCCGCCAGCCCATCCCGGAAGCGCAGCGCGTCGTTGACCGTGACGGCATCCATGGGGCGCTTGGCCTTTGGGCCGAGACACTTTTTCAGTCGTTCCGCCGTCTTGGTGTATTCCGCAAGCGTTGTTTCCTTCGTCTCGATTTCCTTCACCTTCAACCACCGGTCAAGGTATTCGCCCACGGTCGAAGATGGCATCAGATCGGCATTGGCGATGCTGTAGATGGAAGCGATGACTTCCCGGGCCTTCTGATCGGTCAGCAGACCTGCCCGTCCCGTCCGCGAAGCCTTCTCGTATTCCATTGCGATTTGGAGGGCTTTTTTCTTATCGTTGGTTCCCGTAGAACGTTGCGCGCGCCGCCCGTCAGGCAAATAGAAAGCCGCATGCCAGTTTTTTGAATCAGGAATTTTATGAATGCTCGCCATCGTTTAGCCCCTTTCCTTCTTCACCCTCTAACGCTACCTCTAACGGTTGCCCGTGTCAACCGCATTTCAATATGTCGTTTTTCCTAGGAAATACGCATATTGCGGAGTGCGGGGCGTGACACCGGTTCGAATCCGGTTGGGGGTGCCAACTCGCAGAATACTTTGGTCGGACGGGAATGGTTGAGGAATGAAACCTTCCCGCCGGGAGCGGCTGGAAGGTCTGCGACCGTTCCAGCCCCATGACAGCGGGGTCACCGCCCCCGCCTACAGTCCAACCCATTCCGCACGCTGTAGCCGGTCTCGCTGAGGCCGGCGGCTGTTTCTGATTTTCGCATTCCGACCCGGATGCGCCAAGGCTGTTTTTGTAGGGCGGGAATGGTTGAAGAATGAAACCTTCCCGCTGAAAGCGGCTGGAAGGTCTGCGACCGTTCCAGCCCATGACAGCGGGGTCACCGCCCCCGCCTACAGTCCAACCCATTCCGCACGCTGTAGCCGGTCTCGCTGAAGCCGGCGGCTGTTTCTGATTTTCGCATTCCGACCCGGATGCGCCAAGGCTGTTTTTGTAGGGCGGGAATGGTTGAGGAATGAAACCTTCCCGCCGGGAGCGGCTGGAAGGTCTGCGACCGTTCCAGCCCATGACAGCGGGGTCACCGCCCCCGCCTACAGTCCAACCCATTCCGCACGCTGTAGCCGGTCTCGCTGAGGCCGGCGGCTGTTTCTGATTTTCGCATTCCGACCCGGATGCGCCAAGGCTGTTTTTGTAGGGCGGGAATGGTTGAGGGACAAAACCTTCCCGCCGGGAGCGGCTGGAAGGTCGGCGACCGTTCCAGCCCTACAATCCAAAAGGAATTTTCCCCGGCGCATCTTGGCGCCGCATCAGGACGGCAGCCAGTCCTTGGCCATTCCATCGAGGTCGGCCATCAGGCGGCCGGTTTCGTCCAGCGCGGCAAGCAGCCGCTGATAATGCCGGACATCGTCATAGGATAACGCCCGGCCTTGGCGATCCTTCAGCCACTTCTGCGCGGGCTGGTAGCCGCCGATGAAAAACCGCCAGACTTCCTCCGGCACGTTGCCGACATACTGGGTTTTGTTGATCCAAACCTGCCCGTTCTTGAACATGGGCTTGTTCACGACGTTGTCGCCGGCGATGGGGAAGGTGAAGGGCGGATTGTCCAGCCGGGGCGATTCCAGCAGGTGCAGCGCGCGAAGTTCCGCGCCAATGGCCGCCAACTTGCGGAATTGTGCGGCGTCCGCCGGAGATGGCACGCGCGGAAAATCAATTTTCAGGAATTCCTTGTAGCGCTCCCGATAGGCCGGCGTGTGCAGCACCGCGTAGATGTAATCCAGCAAGTCCAGCGGCGCAAATGTCCCGTCTTCGCCCGTCGCCTCCGGTACGAATCGCAGGCCGAGGCCAACGGCGATCTTTTCAGTCAGCGCGGCGTCCAGGTTCGGCGTGCGCGTGCCATCATCGGTGTAGAGGTAGAGGGGAAAGAGGTAGGCAGTTTCTTTTGTTTGAGAAGATAGCGTGCAAATGTCTGCAATAAATTTTGTGACCAATACATGTTGGAAATCAAAAGTACTCTGTTGGCGGCATATCAAAAGCCCTATATTATTTGCGGTCAGTAGGTGCGATGTAACCTTTTGACTTGGGCGACTTATTATTTCAGGGTCATAATACTCCCATTGAAAATCAAAAGGGCGATAAAGCACTTTTGTTAAATATGCTTCGTTATAAGTTTTATTTTGTATTTTTTGAATAAGTTTATAGCTACTTGAGTTAGAAACATTAAATTGCGATGCAAACTCATGGCTGTATTCTCGGCCAAGAAGGGTTTGGATTCTGGCCGTCAGAGAATTCTTGTCGATAGAAATAAAAAGTGAATCTCGATCAGTTTTTACGCCAGAATTTGAAAGGGGCAACAGTTCTCTGATCTTAAAACCGCATTCATAGATGTGTTTAGAGGAGAAATCCTTGGGAACAAAAAACAGATATGGTTCAGCTTGCTCCAGCTTTGACCAAGGCAAAGAAATAAAATCTAAGGCTTCGAGGATATCGTATTTATTTTGCCGCAGGCCGAACAACTCATGATGGTGAACTTGGGCGAGGCTGCTTAGTGCTTTTATGCCGGATTTGACAAAGATATTGATGCTGACGCCCTGGGTGATGTCGAAGACGTTTTCATCTTTGGAGCCATCGGGGGCAGTTTCCTTTTTCTTGGCGCTGCCGTGGAGGTCGAGGATGTAGATATCGTCGAAGGTTTCCATGAGAGAGCGGCGCATTTGGCGGTGGGTGATGCCGTCAATAAAGGAATTGTTGGAGATATAGGCGAGGATGCCCTGGCCGTTTTTCTCAACGTAATACTGACCCATGCGGATGAACTTGATGTAGTCGTCGTCGAGGTTGAGCTTCTTTTCGTTGAGGTTTTTCTTGTAGTCGGTGATGAGAGTTTGAATCCATTCACTTCGGTTGGTGCTGGAAACGGCATACGGCGGATTACCGATGACGACCATGACGGGGGTTTCTTTTTTCACGCGGTTGGCTTCGCGGGCCTCGCGGGAAAGCCAGGAGGCAAAGAGGGTGCCGGTGGCGGGGTCGGCTTCTTCGAGCGCGTTGGTGAGGAAGACGTTGAGGCGTCGCGCGAGGCCTTGGGGATCGTAGCCGGTTTGCCGGAGGAGTAGTTCGAGTTTGAGGTGGCAGATGGCATAGGAGGCCATCAGAATCTCAAAGCCATTGATGCGGGGGATCAGGTCTTTCTCGACATAATTCGGCCAGAGGCCCTCCTGGCCGGCGAAAGCGTCCCGAATATGGCGGACGACCTCCGCCAGAAAGGTGCCAGTGCCACAGGCCGGGTCGAGGAGTTGGACCTTGTGGAAGGTCCGCTCGATGAATTTGTCCCGGCCGCCGCGGGCGGAATCGCCTTCGACCGGCACCGATTTGACCACCGTGGCGTTGTCGGCAAGGCCCGCGGGCAGCCCAAAACTGGTTTTGAGAATCTGGTCAACGGCGCGCACGATAAACCGAACGACGGGCTGGGGCGTGTAATAGACCCCGCAGCCTTTGCGCAAGGCCGGATCATAGGCGGCGAGGAAGGTTTCATAGAAGTGCATGAAGGGGTCTTCTTGCGCGGTGGCCTTGCCGAAATCGGCCAGGATGTCCTTGAGGTCCACGGTGCGGAAGATTTCCACGAGGTCATCCACCACCCACGCGACGCGGTCGTCGAGGTCCACCGCGGCAATCGAACCAAACAGATTGCGGAGGAAGGGATTGGACTTGGGCACAAGGGCGGCGGCTTCCTGGCGGGAAAAGTCGTCGGGGGTGGGGTCGTGGAGGCGGGCTGCGAACATGCCGTAAGCGATGGTTTGGGCGTAAATATCCGCGAAGGTTTCCGCATCGAGATCATGCAGCAGAATCTGCTTGAAGGCGGCCAGTTGCTCTTGCAGCGGGTTGTCTGGCGTGGGGTCCTTGGCGAGCACCTGCCGAAAAATATCCCGCATCAGCCGGGCTTTCTTGGCCAATCGTTCGGCCAGCACCGCGGCGGAACGGATTTGTACGCCCTTCCATTGTGCAAAGTCGCCGATGAGCCGCAGGAACGTCTCGTGATTCTCGGGACGCCCCACGAACTTCCCCCCTTGGATTTCGGCCACCCGAATGGATTGCGTCGGCTTGCCGGAGCGGTAGAACCGGAATTCCAAGTAGTCGGTCAGGATCAGATTGTCGAGGGCGGGAAGGTAGCGGCTCATCTGGGCGGACTTTTCCTCGCGCCCCAAGTCCTTGCCGATGTCCTTGGCCTCGATATAGCCGATGACCAAGTCGCGCCGCAGCAGGGCCAAATCCGGTGCGCCGCATTCAATCCGGGCGGGTTCGTTGACCAGACGCAGGGCCGGGAAAATGTCGGCAAAGAGATTCTGGAGATGGCCCCGGTAGGAATGCTCGGTGGCCTCGCCCAGCCGGTACAGCCGCCGGACTTCGCTCAAGTATTTCCCCAACGCTGAGTTATCGCCAGCATTCATGGGCGCCATCCTACGCTGGACGGCGCCAACCCGTCAACCCGTGGCCGCGGCCCAAAACCCGCATGGGGGTCTGGACATGGGGGCGTTACACTGCCGACTTGCGGTTTCGTCTGCGCTCCGGAAAAGTGTTTATCTAACTATGAATAGAATCCAACTTATTGTGGAGTAAGATATTGTGCAATTTCATTGAGTGGTTGGAAGGTGAGCAAATGAAGGAATTTGCTTGGGTTCGATAGGTTAGCAACAAAGCTATTTGTTGCTATTAAAATGATGTTTCAATAGCAACAAAATGGTTTGCTGTGATTCTGGTGGAATCAAAAAGCCTGCTGTCCTTCTGCCAGATTGAGCAGAGCTTTGAAGGCGAGAACCGCTGGCCGCCGACCGCTGGCGGATATCAGGGGCGGCACATGATAGAAAGCCGATCATGCAGGGGTCTGGACAGGGGGCGGGGGGGTGGAATACGATGGCGTTGAAACGAGGAGGCGCACAATGGTGATTGTATTGGTGGATGTGCACGTGAAGCCGGAAGATGTTCCGGCATTTCGGGAGGCCACAGCGGAAAACGCGCGCAATAGCGTGCAGGAGCCGGGAATTGCGCGGTTCGACGTGGTGCAGCGCGGGGATGATCCCACACGTTTCCTGCTGTATGAGGTGTACCGGTCGGAGGAGGCCATCGCGGCGCACAAGGCCACCGCGCACTACGCGGCGTGGCGCGATGCCGTGGCGCCCATGATGGCGCAGCCGCGCTCCATGACGAAATATGTGAATGTGTATCCGGCCGATGCCGATTGGTAGGGCGTCGTGAAGTTTGAGTTCACCGCTCCGGCGCGGGTGATTTTTGGGCCGGGCACGTTGACGCAGGCCGGCGCGTTGGCCGTCAGTCTCGGGCGGCGGGCGCTGGTGGTGACGGGCCGGCACCCGGCGCGCGCGCAGCGACTGCTGGCGCTGTTGCAGGAACATGGCGTGGCGACGGAGTCGTTTGCCGTCAGCGGCGAGCCCACCACGGATGTCGTGGCGCTGGGCGCGGCGGCGGCGCGACGTTTCCGCGCGGAGTTGGTGGTGGGGTTCGGCGGGGGTAGTCCGCTTGATGCCGCCAAGGCCATCGCGGCAGTGGCCGCCAACGGGGGCGAGCCGCTGGACTATATGGAAGTGGTCGGCCGCGGTCAGCCGCTGGTCAAGCCGCCGCTGCCCTTGCTGGCCATCCCCACCACGGCGGGCACGGGGTCGGAAGTGACGCGCAACGCGGTGCTAACCTCGCTGGCGCACGGGGTCAAGGCCAGTATGCGCAGCGTCAGCATGGTGCCGCGCGTGGCCCTCGTGGACCCCGAATTGACCCATGATTTGCCGCCGGCGGTGACTGCCAGCACCGGCATGGACGCACTGACGCAATTAATCGAGCCGTTGACCTGCAACAAGACCAATCCGCTGGTGGATGCGTTGTGCCGGGAAGGAATCGGCCGCGTGGCGCGGTCGTTGCACCGCGCGTTTGCGGAGGGGCATCATGCCGCCGCCCGCGAGGACATGGCGCTGGCCAGCCTGTTTGGCGGTTTTGCGTTGGCCAACGCGGGGCTGGGGGCGGTACACGGTTTTTCGGGAGTGATTGGCGGGATGTACCGTGCGCCGCACGGCGCGGTTTGCGCGGCGCTATTGCCGCACGTCATGGCGGCCAACCATCGCGCATTGCAGGCCCGCGCGCCGGAGAGCCCGCTGGCCGCCCGCTATGACGAGGTGGCGCGACTGCTGACCGGCAACCCCGCGGCGCGCGCGGCGGACGGCGTGGCGTGGGTGGCGCAACTCGCGGCGGATTTACAAATACCGCCGCTGGCAACGTACGGGGTGCAGCCGGATGCAATTGCGCGAATTGTCGAGCAGGCGCAAAAGTCATCCGGCATGAAGGCGAATCCGATTGAGATGACCACTGACGAATTGGCGGATATTCTGCGGCGCGCACTGGGTTGAGCCGTCGGCGTTCGCGCGCTGCGCAACGCGGTGCGGGCATCACGCCCGCGGGGGAAGGACGTGCCAGAGGATGGCGAAATAGTGGCAGATGCTGCCGCCCAGCACCAGCAAGTGCCAGACGGCATGGTGATAGCGCACCCGTTTGAACAGATAGACTACCGCGCCGAGCGTGTAGCACAGGCCGCCCGCCACCAGCCAGCGCACGCCACCGGCGGACATACCGGCCAGGAGAGGTTTCAGCGCAAACACGATGATCCAGCCCATCAGCAGGTAAAGCCCGGTGGTTATTTTGCCAAAACGCCCCGTGAAAAAGGCCTTGAACACCAGCCCCAGCGCTGCGATCCCCCACACCACGCCAAACAGCCACCAACCCAACGCGCCGCGCAGCGTAATCAACACAAAAGGCGTGTAACTGCCGGCAATCATCAGGAAAATCATCTGGTGGTCCAGCACCCGGAAGACTTTTTTCACGCGTGGCTGCGGCAAGCTGTGGTAGAGCGTCGAAACCGTGAACATCAAAATGAGCATCGCGCCGTAGATGGCGCAGGGAACCACTTGCCATGCCCCCGTGCCGCGCGTGGCGGCGGCCACCATCAGCACTGCCAGCCCGGCAATGCCCAACAAAGCGCCCAACCCGTGGGTAATGGCGTGGGCGATCTCTTCGCCCAACGTATAAGGAACTTTTAGGATTTTCATTCCCCCCATGATACTCCTCTTTTACCCGGCGCGGGGATTTATTTGTTGGTCGGAGGCAAATGATGGGCTTTCGGGTTCTTCGTATTAAGATGCTTCGAGCCGAAATGAACAAGGGATCTGATGGCGGCAAAGCTCAAATTCAGATTCTCCTAAAATTCAACAAAGGGCCGAAATAATCAAAATTGTTAGATAAAAACGTTTGATTTCACTTATAATTATAAGTGAAATCAAAGGCCACAAAATACGTTGTAACGCATTTGGATGTAGCGGATTATATATTATTTATGTTCTTCCACCAATTTTGCCGTTGTTTGCGAGGCTTTTGTCGGGCCAGAATGGTTGAGGGAAGAAACCCTCCCCCCCCGTGAAAAGGTATAAGGCCTTCGACTATTCCATCTCTAAGACTAATCAGCCTTATTTTAGCAATTAAGCCGAAGCAAGCAGGTCCAGAGTGGCCTGCAAGGCTTCTGCGGGGGAAATGGAGCGCAAGGCGGCTGCGGCGGCCTGCGATTTACGGGGTATATCGCGCGTTTTTTGGTCGGACTGCTGCAAAATTCGTATTTTTTGGCCAATTGGGCCCGTTTGTTGAGGGTTTGTGATGCCAAAAATGGCTACCAGAGGGGTTCCCAAGGCTGCGGCAAGGTGCATTCCGCCGCTATCGTTGCACAAAACCACATTTGCCAGTGCCAAAACGGCGGCCAGCTCGGGGAGAGTGGTGCTTCCGGCCAGATTTAGCCCATTTGGGGCGGCGGAAGCCGCCACTTGCTGGCAGACGGCGCGTTCGCTGGCCGTTCCGAGGGTAATTACGCTCCCGCCAGTCTGGGCCACGAGTAAAGCGGCGGTTTTGGCGTAGTTTTCCGCGGGCCATTGTTTGGCCGGGCCCCGGGCGGCACCGGGTAAAATGGCGATCCAAGGCTTGGGCAGGCTCGATAGTTTGTCGCGCATGGACGTCAGCGTGGTTTCTGGCACCGTCAAGCGCGGTTGCGGGTAGTTTTGACGGTTTTCGCCCGGGAAAAAGAGGTCCAAATACTCAAAAACCTGATGAATGCGCCCCGCGCCGCCGGCAGGGGGGCGGACTTCAGTCAGCATAAAATCACGCGGAAAATGGCCCGGAAAGCCGATTCTTTGGGGTATTTTGGCCAAAAAAGGTGGCAAAGCAGACCGAAAAGAGTGGGGAAGGATGTATGAAACCTCAAAATCCATGTTTTTGATGGGTTTTGCCAAGCCCAACAAACCAAAAGTGCCTTTTGGCATAGTAAAAACCTGATTTGGCACCTCGTGCAGGGCCCAAAGGGGGGCCAAACCCGGTTTGGTGAGGATGGAAACTTCGGTTTTGGGCCATTTTTCGTGCAACGCTTGCAGGGCGGGCATGGCCATGATGGCATCGCCCAGCCAGTTGACCGAGCAAACCAGAAGCCGGGCCGGGGCTGGGGCGGGGGGGGTTACCATGTGTAGCGGACGGTGTAGGTCAAAGACTGGCTGCTTCCCGGCTTGACGGGCACGTCAAACTGGATGGAGTGCGGGGCCGTACCGGGGGTGTATTCCGCGCTGGCGGCCGTGATTTGATGGTTGTCGCCGCGGTAAAAATGCTCAATGACCGTGACGGTTTGCGCGGTGGCGGTTTGGTTTTCCACCGTGATTTCAAAGGTTTCTTCGGCCACTTTGAAGGGAACCACGTCCGAATAGGCCGTGCGCAAGCGCCGCCCAGTGAGGCCGGCGGCGGGACCCAGATTGATGGTGGCCGATTCACCGGGCTTGAGTGCGGGGAGCCAATCGGTGCCGATCCAATCGAGTGTTTTGTCTGCGCGGCCGCGCAACAGGCGGAATTCACCGGGGGGGAGGGGGGTGGGGAGGGTGTTTTGGAAGGTCAGGCGCGTTTCCACGATGGAGGCGGACTCCGTGCCGAGGTTCCAATCGTTGCGGCGGTTGCGTTGATAGCGGTCAAACCGCACACCGTCATAGACCAAGCGTGTTTCGGCGGCAACCGCCGGTGCGGTGACCAGGCCGGCGCGGACGTCGCCACCGGCCGGGAGAGTCAGCGCCTGCGGGAGGTCGTAGGTGGCCACAATGCCGGCGGAAGCGCCAAGGCGCTCCGGCACCCAACTGGCGCCATCTGCGCTATAGCGCAGTGCGGGCGGCTTGGCCGCGCGGGGGTCATCGGTGGCGGGCACAAGGGGGGTGTAGAGCCCTTTTTCCGTCAGCGCCAGACGGACGCGGGCGTTGACGAAGTCGCGGCTGGTTTTGTTTTGGATGCGCACACGCGAGGCGAGGGCAAAAGAGCGACCGTCTTCGGCCAAAATGGCTTCATGGGCGGCCGACCAGGAAATGCCGGTGGCAGCGTAGTTGAGTTGCACGGAGGGGGGGGGCATCTGGCCGGCGGCGAGTTGCCAAAGCAGCGTGGGTTGGCGCGCCAGTGCGGGGCGCGAGGGAAATTCAATGGAATCGAGCGCAAAAATGTCGGGGATGTAGTGGACGGTCTGGCCGGCTGCTTCCAGCATCAAGGCCGGATGGGGGGCGGTAAAGTCGGGCAGTGTGGCGAGGCGGCCAGTGACGGGATCGTCTTCGCCGTGGCAGGTGATGGTTTCGCCGACATAGGCATGGAAAAGGGTTGTGTCATTGCGCAGGTCATACGCAAAACGCTGCGCGGCGATATCCAGATTGTCGGAACGGTCGGCGGGAGTGGCGTTGACCGATGTGGCGACCAGCGTCTCGGGCAGTGGGCTAATCCGCACCAGGCCGTCAGGGCCGGCAGGTTCGATATCGTGAGTTTCCGAAACCTGCACATTGCCGTTTTCCTGAATGACCAGTGCGATGGAACGCGGCATGGCGGCCAACACAATGCCTGGCGCCAGCAGCGCCAAAGCCAAGAGGGCGGATTTCTTCATGGGGTGGCTCCGGGGCGCGGGATCAACTGGACTTGCTGTTGCAGGAATGCGTCGGCGAGAACCAGGGCGGTCATGGCTTCCACCACGGGCACAGCCCGCGGCAGGACGCTGGGATCGTGCCGGCCCTGCGCCTCAAACACAATGGGTGTGCCGTCGAAAGCGGCGGTGGGTTGCGGCAGCGAGATGGTGGATACGGGCTTGAAGGCCACGCGGAAGAAAATAATTTCACCGTTGGAAATACCGCCTTGGATGCCGCCGCAATGATTGGTGGCCGGGCGGATTCCGCCGCCGTCTTTCGCGGTGAAGGGATCGTTATGTTGCGAACCGCGCATTAGTGTGGCGCCGAAGCCTTCGCCGATTTCAAACCCGCGCGTAGCGGGGATTGACATCATGGCGTGGGCCAGTTCTGCCGTCAATTTTTCGAAAACCGGCTCGCCCCAGCCGGCGGGAACACCGCGAACCGCGCAAGCAATCACGCCGCCGACAGAATCGCCGGCTTGTTTGGCCTCGGCGATGGCCGCAATCATTTTGTTGGCGGTGGCCGCGTCCGGGCAGCGCACGGGGATTTTATCCACATCGGCGCGCGTAATGGTGGCCAAGTCGGGGCGGGGGGCCACGTTGGCGCCGATGGATTCCACCCACGCCACAATTTCCACCGGATGGAAAGTGCGTATCATTTTTTCCGCCACGGCGCCGGCGGCCACGCGGGCCGCGGTTTCGCGGGCCGAGGCGCGGCCCCCGCCCGAACGGGCGCGCAGGCCATATTTTTCGGCATAGGTGAAGTCCGCGTGCGACGGCCGGGGCACGGCTTCCATGGCGGAGTAGTCCAGCGGTTTCGTGTCGGCGTTGGGGATGGTCAGCCCGATGGGCGTGCCGAGCGTGAGCCCGCGGTCTGTGCCGGAAAGGATCGTGACGGTGTCCGACTCCTTGCGCGGGGTGGTCAGCGCCCAGGAGCCCGGTCGCCGCCGGTCCAGTTGCGGCTGGATGTCGGTTTCGGTCAGCGGAATCCGCGCGGGGCAGCCGTCAATGATGCACCCGATGGCGCGGCCATGGGACTCGCCAAACGTGGTGACTCGAAACAACGTGCCGAAGGTACTGGACATATCAATCTCCTCGTCGGGAAAGAGTAGGCACAGCCGCGCCCGGTGGGAAGCGAAAAGTATGAGCGATTGACGCTTCCCGGCAACGGACGCGGGCGCATTTTTGCCGTCGTATTTTGCCCGCCCGGACGAATCCGCGCCGGCGGTTTGACGCGGCCTTGCGGCCAAAGCTTTCGGTTGCCGGGTGAGTGTGATAGTTTTCCACGCTATGGAAAATATGCTTCCACAGTGTGGAAAAAATCCGGGCGTGGCTGATCTGCTGCCACTGCTGCTGGCATCGGGCGAGGAGTTGACCCGGTTGTATGCCCGGGCGGATGCGGTGCGCCGCGAGTATTGCGGAGAGGCCGTGCCGGTGCGCGCCATCTTGGAGTTTTCCAACTACTGCGCCAATGAATGCCTCTATTGCGGCTTGCGGGCAGAGAATGCGGTTCCCACCCGCTATCGGATGAGCGCGGATGATATCCTCGCGGCCGTTGACCAGATCGCGGCGACCGGCGTGGCGGGGACGGTCGTGTTGCAGGCGGGCGAAACGCCGGGATATTCCGATGATGAAATCAGCGCCCTGCTGCGGCGCATCAAGGCCGCTCATCCCGCGCTGGCCATTACGCTCTCGGTGGGAAATCGCCCGCGCGCGGTGTACGCGCGTTGGCGCGAGGCGGGCATGGATCGCTACTTGCTGCGCTTTGAAACCTCGGATCCGGAGTTATATGCCCGGTTGCATCCAAACGGCTCGCTGGCCGAACGCTTGCAGTGCTTGCGCGATCTGCGCGCGGTTGGGGTGCAGACGGGCAGTGGATTCATGATCGGCCTGCCGGGCGAAACCCTGCCCACGCTGGCCCGGAATATTTTACTGTGCCGGGAATTCGATTTGGACATGATCGGGAGCGGACCCTATATCCCTAATCCCGATACGCCGCTGGGCGCAAAGCCCAATGCCTATGCCGATGATCCGGAAATGTTTTTCCGTGCGATTGCGGTGTTGCGGCTGGTGAACCCCGCCGCGCACATTCCCGCCACCACCGCGTTTGATGCCGTGTTCCCCGGTGGCCGGGACTTGGTTTTGCAGCGCGGGGCCAATGTGTTTATGCCGAATGCCACACCGACATCTTTGCGGCGCGATTACCAACTCTATCCCGGCAAGCCGAATGTGGACGAATCCGCCGCCCAGTTTGCCGACCGTGCCGTTGCGCGGTTGCGCGCCATAGGGCGGCCCGTGGCTGCCGGCCCCAGCCACTCCCTGAAGCGGCCACCGCCGGAACAAGAATAGCCGCCTTGCACCGCCATGCCCGAATTACCAGAAGTTGAAACCATCGTGCGCCACTTGTGCACGGCCCGCTTGGGCGGGCAAGTTATCCGGCGGGCGAGTGTTCACTGGGCCAAAACTGTGGCCCCGCACAGCCCCGCCGGTTTTGCGCGACAAATCCGCAACAGCCGGATTGAGACGATTGCTCGACGGGCCAAGTATATCGTCATGACGCTGGCCGATGGCCGCTCTTTGATCATTCATTTGCGCATGACCGGGCATCTGGATATTCTGCCTCCGCAAACGCCGCCGCGTCGCTCAGACCGCATGATATTGGAATTAGCCGATGGTCGGCAATTGCACTTTGAAGATGCACGCAAGTTCGGGCGGGTGTGGCTCACAAGAAATTCAGACCAAATTCTGAGCAAACTGGGGCCGGAGCCGCTTACGCTCCGCGTGGCCGATTTTCGGCGACGGCTGCACGGGCGCACGCAGCAGCTCAAGCCTCTGTTGTTGGATCAACACTTCATTGCCGGTATCGGCAACATCTATGCCGATGAAGCGCTTTGGCACGCACAACTCCATCCGCGCCGCCGGGCGGATACACTATCGCCACAGCAAGTGGCGGCGTTGTACGAAGCGATTCGTGTGGTACTGCGCCGGGGCATCCGCAACCTCGGCACGACGCTGGGCGGGGGCACTACACATTTTGTTTTGCCCCAAGGGGAGCGCGGACGAAATCAGGAAAAATTGCATGCCTACGGGCAAACCGATTTGCCTTGCACTCGCTGCGGCACGAAAATCAAGCGGCTGGTGGTCAATGGCCGGGCCACACATATTTGCCCCGCCTGCCAACGGGCCCCGCGCCGGGCCAGCCGCCGCGGCCGTATTGCCTTGCGCGTGAAAACCGGCTAGGATGCCAACGATGAACGTCCAAAGATTCATTCAACGAATCTGCTCAATCGCGATTGTGGCCCTGCTATTGGCAATCGTGGCCCTGCGGTTTTATGTGCCCAAGATCCGCGAAGAGCAGGCGCTCAAAAAGGAGTTGGCCCAAAAAACGTTGGATTTTCAACGCGAAGCCGAAGAACTGCGCCTGCTGCGGTTGAAGCAGGAAAAGTTGCGGGAAGACCCCGAGTTTCTGGAAAAGATTGCTCGTGAGAACCTAGGCTATACCAAGCCCGGCGAAACCCTGTTCTTGTTCAAGGATGAAGACGCGCCATAGCGTCGCGCGCCCAAGCCAACTCGGCGGCAATGGCCGCCGGTAACGAGGGGGGGCGCAGATGGGGTGGAAAAACGGAGTAGGTATAAGTCTCCACTTCCCAGAATACGCGTTGGGCTTGCCGCAGGAATGTGGGGGTGAGGTTAGCGCGCGTGGAGCGCAAGGGGCCGGTGCCGGACCACGTCAGCGGCACATGATAATGCGTGCGCACGATGGCCTTCGCCGGCAATTTGGATAGCTCCGCGAGGGCGGGGGGGAGGTCCGGCCATGAGCCGATAATTTCACCATCCAGCGCCGCGCGAGTCTGGTGCAGGTAGCGCGGTTCGGCAAATGGGGTTAGGGCCTCGCGGGCGGCTGGCGTGTTGTCGCACTCAATAGCCGCTGACAACTGCACCCGCCCGATTCGTTCCCAAGGCAGATGTTCAATGGATTGAAATTCCACAGCCGCGTGACAGGTATCCAAACACCAACAAATCTCATTAGCGGCTTGCTCCACACGCGGATCGAACAACTTCCACGCGCAACCCGGTTCCGGCTCAATGGCCACCCGCACCTTGCGGCCGGTTTCCGTAAAAATGGAACGACAATGCTCACCAGCCCGGCACAGGTTGGCCGACGCCTGCTCCTCATCCACCGGCGTGGTCCAATCCGCTTGCCATGCTCCCGGTACGGTGGTGATGGTTCCCGCCCAATCCGACGGCATCAAATCGGCCAGAAAGCTCAATGCTTGCCGGGAGTAATCCAAGCGCTCTGCTTGCGCCCAATTGGGGCGGTACACCTTTTCTTTGACGTGGGCTTCATGGAAATGTCCAAAGGGGAACGCATTCAATCCGGCCAGGAAACAATGATTCTCCAACATCCAATCGCGAAATTGCCGACGGGCTGATGGTTGCATCGCCTCCGCCAGCGCTTGCTGCCCCAAATGCAAACTGAGCGGGAACTGGCCCTCACTCCCAGCCAACTGTTTGACGGCCAAAACTTGCTCCGCCAGTGCCCGCCGCACCACCGCCCAACTCCCCCCATCATGAACATTCAAGCAATACGTCATCCGGGGTCAGCCCTTAACAATTAACAATGTTCTCCGCCCTGCTACTGAACCAAGCGACGCTCAATTTGCCGCATCACGGCTTGCAATTGGTGATCCGTTGCCGCGCTCATTTTTAGCCGGCGGATAGCCTGGCAAACCGCTGCGCCCGTTTTGACTTGCAGCGTTTCAGCAATTTCTCGCTGGCTTAACCCGGCGTACTTACCGAGCGCCCACATCGCGATGGCTCGCGCCGGTTGGCGGTAGGAGCGCTGGGTCAGTTGTTGGGGGGTAGCTCCCGCTTCCTCACAGGTTATTTGAATAACCGATGTGGCGTTATGCGCGAAGGCAAGTCTTCGCAAGGCGACATCTTCAGGACGACTCGTCTCCCTGAGCGCATGGGCGTAACGCTGTTGTGCCTGTTCTTGAAATGAGGGATTGCCTATGGCGAGCGGGGATTGGTGGACTAGATTCCTGAATTCTTCATCTGTTGTGGCTAGGCCCGATTCAACGAATGTGCGATAGGCTTTGCGCTGTTGTTCTCCCTTGCCGGGCATCATGCTCAACAGAGCAGTGCGATCAACTATGTCTTCCACGGAACTAAGGCCGGCATAGCCACGATAACTGCTCCAACGGTAATTGCGCAGAAATTGGCGGCGGGTCTTGAGTGGTTTAGCCGCCATGATGCCGGCAAATACTGGGTTCAAATGAATGTAACGGCTCAAATTTAACAGGTACTGATCGCCTTGAACCAACTTGGAAGAGAAGCGGCCCTGTACTAAATGTCCCACACGCTGGTGTTTGCGATTAAAGTATACCGTATAGGCGGTTTGGAGCCGGTGCATGAAGGCGCTAACATTGGCACGTGGAGTTTCCGCGAGCAGGTGAGCGTGATTATTCATTAGACAGTACAAGTAAAGCCGCACCCCACTTTCTGCCCCTGCTTCTGCCAACTGCGCGAGAAAACGCAGGCGATCATGGTCATCGCGGAAGATATTCCGGCGTTCAATGCCGCGGATCGTCAAATGATAGATCGCACCTTTGAATTGAATCCGTAGTTTACGTGCCATGGTTGAAGTTTGGCAGAAGCGCCCCGACAATGTCAATTGTTAAGGGCTGACCCCAAGAGTAAAATGCGTTATTTGGCTAGCCAACGAATATACTCCTCCTGGGTCATTTCCGCGGTTTTGAGCTCATAGGGGTTGTGCGGATCTTTGGTTGCTTCAAACCAAGTTAAGGAATAACGGCTGGTAAGAGGCAGTGCCGATTGGTTGCTGCTGTGCAGCAGTCCCAAGCCGTGTTCCCGGATACTGATGAACACAATGTATGTTTGATCAACGATAAATTTGTGAACTTTAAAATGTGGGCAGACGACATTTACTTCCTCAATAGCTCGTATTTGTCCTGCGGAAGGAAGTTCGCCTTTTATAGGCTGGGCGTCGCGATATTGGATCAGCCATTCTTGTATCTCATCTGTATATTCAACTTGGACCGGTTGTTTATCGGCAGTGTGCCCAGAAAATGAGTGATGTTCAGTATAGTTGGATCCCTTGACTATGGCGCTGACAGTTGGCACGGCGATGATGTCAGCACGGTCACGTTTTGATCGTCGGTTAGGGCAATCTCCTCCGCGGTGGCAAGGTGGGCGACCCACAACGCGAAGCCTGCCAGAACAATATATTTACGTTTCATAATGGTCCAGATTGTTAATTGTTAAGGGCTGACCCCAAGAGACAGGAGGCCATGAGGGCGGTATCCACGGCGTGGATTTCGCGGCGGGAGCCGAGGGGGGCGGGGAGGGTGATGGTGAGTTGGCCGCCGAGATGAGCACGGAACTCTTCCAAACCGCTCAAGATCAGCAGGCGGCCACGGCGGTCGGTTTGCGCGAGCTCGGGGGCCCATACTGGCAGGCCGCACGTGCGCAAAGTGGCAATGAGCCGCTGGGCTTGTTTGAGCGGCAAGAGGCCAATTCGTGAAGCGTAGAGCGCATCCAGCGCAATGCCAATTGCCACGGCCTGGCCATGCGAAAGGCGGTGCCGGGAGAGGATTTCCAGTTTATGCGCCGCCCAGTGGCCATAATCCAAAGGGCGGGCAGTCCCGAGTTCGTACGGATCGCCCGAGGTGGCAATGTGGTCCAGATGCAACAGGGCGCAGCGTTTTAAAATCCGCCGGATGGTGGGCAGGTGGCGTTGTCGGATTCGCTGTGCCGCGCGTTCGATCGCGCGGAAAAAGGCGGCATCTTTGATCGCAGCGACCTTGACGGCTTCCGCGATGCCATCGAGCAAAAGCGGTTGGGGGAGGGCATCGAGAAAGGCGGTATCGTTCAATACGGCCCACGGCGGCGCAAAGGTGCCCAACAGATTTTTGGTGCCGGCATAATTGATGGCATTTTTAACGCCCACTCCGGAGTCGCATTGGGCGAGTGCGGTGGTGGGAATGCGCACGTGGCGCACACCACGATGGAAGAGCGCCGCGGCGAAGCCGGCCGCATCGAGAAAAGCCCCTCCGCCGACTGCGAGGCAATACGAATGGCGGCAAATGTTATGCCGGTGCAGCGCGGCCAGAATGCGCCGGACGGCAACTGGCGTTTGCTTGATGCGTTCGCCGCCGGGAAGCACCAGTGGTGCGCGGACCAAATGCAAATCGGTCGAATACGCGGCAAAGTATTGGCGGATGTGGGCCGTCAAATCCGGAAATGTGGTCAGCACGCCTTTATCCACCAGCACCAGACAACGGCGGCGTGTCGAAAGTCCATCACGGGTAAGCGCGGCATGCAGCGACCGATTCCGTGGGGAGAACAAAGCGCGTGTGAACACGACCGGGAATTCGTGTCGGACTGTAATTTTCTGCAGATGAAGCGTCACAGCGGTATCCTGCACCGGGGTTCAGCCTACCGGAACCACAGCCAAACCATCAACATGCAAGCGCCGGATAAGGGCGCGGGGTTCAACACGGCACCCCTTTTGATGGCGAGAGTTCAGGCACCGGACTTCCAAGAATCCTTGAGCGTGACGGTTCGGTTGAATACCGGGGCCCCGGGGCGACTGTCGGGTTCGGCATAAAAGTAGCCGATACGCTCGAATTGGAAGCGATCACCGGGCTGGACGGCCAACAGGCTGGGTTCCACAAGGGCTTGGACCACCTGCAATGAATTTGGGTTGAGATGGGTTTTGAAATCCACGTTTTTGTCGGCGTCGGGCTCGGGCACGTTGAACAGGCGGTCGTAGAGCCGCACTTCGACGGGTGTGGCCGCGTGGGCAGGCACCCAATGAATGGTGGCTTTGACTTTGATGGGGGCATCCATCGGATCAAAACGCCCGCGCACCGCGGTAACGTTGCCGGCAGCGTCTTGTTCCACGCCGGTGCAAGTGAGGAAACCCGCATTCCGCAGGCGCACGGCCTTGCCCGGACTCAAACGAAAATACTTGGGCGGGGGGACGAGCGCAAAGTCTTCGCGTTCGATGAATAATTCCGCGCCAAAAGGAATTTCGCGTTCGCCGGCGGCAGGGTCTTCCGGATTGTTGATCCCGCGAATGGCAGTCGGAATTTCGCCGGCATTTTCAATGACAACCCGCAGCGGATCAAGAACGGCCATTGCGCGGCGCGCGGTTTTGTTGAGGTCGTCGCGGATGCAATGTTCGAGCAGCGCAACATCGGTCAGCGATTCATATTTAGTGATGCCCACCCGTTCGCAGAACTCGCGGATGGCGGTTGGCGGGACCCCCCGGCGGCGCAGGCCGCTCAGCGTCGGCATGCGCGGATCATCCCAGCCGTTGACGAGACCTTGTTGCACCAACTCGAGCAGTTTGCGCTTGCTCATGACGGTGTAGGTCAGGGCTAGGCGGGCAAACTCGATTTGCTGCGAAGGGAAAAGGCGGCAGTTTTGGATGACCCAATCATAGAGGGGGCGATGGACTTCAAACTCCAGCGTGCACATGGAGTGGGTGATTTGCTCGATGGCATCCTCGATGGGGTGGGCGTAGTCGTACATGGGATAAATGCACCACTTGTCACCGGCGTGGGGGTGGGGGGTATGGAGGATGCGATAAATGACCGGGTCACGCAGGTGCAGGTTGGGCGATGCCATGTCAATTTTGGCGCGCAACACCTTGGCGCCGTCGGGAAATTCACCGGCGCGCATTCGTTGAAACAGATCGAGATTTTCTTCGGGCGAACGGTTGCGAAATGGTGATTCTTTGCCCGGTTCGGTTGGAATGCCGCGGTAATCCTTCCACTCCTCGGACGATAGTTCGCAAACATAAGCTTTGCCGTCGCGAATCAGGCCGCAGGCCAGCTCATACATTTGCTCAAAATAATCGGACGCATGATAATAGTGTGGGCCCCAATCAAAACCCAGCCACCGGACGTCTTCCTTGATGGAATCCGTATATTCAACATCTTCTTTGACGGGATTGGTGTCATCCATGCGCAGGTGGCAGACCCCGTTGTTTTCCAGTGCCATCCCAAAATCGAGGCAAATGGCCTTGGCGTGGCCGATGTGCAGATAGCCATTGGGTTCGGGGGGGAAGCGCGTGACCACCTTGCCGCCATATTTGCCGGAACGGTTGTCTTCAGCGATGATCTCACGGATAAAGTGCATATTCTTGGCCGGTGTTTCCGGCGCGGCGGGGGCGGAGTTGTTCATGAGTCACCTGGCGTGGGGTTCATGGCATTCTTGTGGCTATAAAACTGTTTGGCTTTCCGACGGAGCGCGGCCAGCCGCGGATGATTGGTTTCCTTGACGGATGCCCCAAACGCCGCGAGCAGGTCGCTGGTGTTGCGCGCGAGATCGGTGGGGATTTCGATGGTAATGGCCACATGGTGATCGCCGGTGGAGCGGCCACGGACATCCGGCAGGCCAAGGCCGCGCAACGTGAACACCTTGCCCGGTTGGGTGCCGGCAGGAATCTTAAGCGGCACATCACCGCGCAGCGTGGGCACCTGCACTTCGCCGCCGAGCGTCGCAATGTGGAAGGGGATGGGCACTTCGCAATGAGTGTCCAATCCGTCGCGTGCGAACAAGTCATGCGGGCGCACGTGCAGGACGACAAACAAATCGCCGGGCGGGCCGCCGCGCGCGCCACCCTCGCCTTTACCGGCCAAGCGCAGGCGCGAACCGGTATCCACGCCGGCGGGAATGGTTAGTTCAATGCGCCGCGAGACTTTGGCACGGCCTTGGCCACGGCAAGCCGGGCAGGGATTCCGCACATACTCGCCGGTGCCGCCGCAACGGGGACACGGCTGGCGCATCTGAAAGAAGCCGTTGGAAGTGACCACCGTGCCGCGCCCGCCGCACTGGGTACACGTTTCGCGTTTGCTGCCCGCGGCCGCGCCAGTTCCATGGCACGTGCCGCAGTCCTCGACGATATCCAATGTCAATTCCCGCTTGGCGCCAAAAGCGGCTTCTTCAAACGCGATTTCGAGATCGTAGCGCAGGTCGGCCCCGCGGGAGCGCTCGGAGCGGCTGCGGGAGCCACCCATGCCGCCAAACAGTCCTTCAAAAAAACCGCCACCCATGCCGCCGCCAAAAGCCGAGGCAAACGCGCGCAGCGCATCCTCGATATCCATGTGCCCCATGCCGCCAAAGCCGCGGCCATTGCCGCGTTCGAACGCCGCCCAGCCGTACTGGTCATACATCTGCCGCCGCTCAGCATCGGCAAGAATTTCATAGGCCTCGGTGGCCTCCTTGAATTTTTCTTCCGCTTCCTTGTCGCCCGGATTGCGGTCCGGGTGATATTTCATGGCCAGTTTGCGATAGGCCTTCTTGATGTGGTTTTCGGTGGCATCGCGGGCCACACCAAGGACATCATAACAATCGCGTTTCTGGCTCATGGCGACTTTCGGGCGCGGCTAGGCGGCCGGGCCGGATGACACCAGCACCTGCGCCGCCCGCAGCAGTTTATCGCCCATTTTGTAGCCCCGGCGGGTTTGGGCCACCACGTGTTCTGCCGGCACGGTGTCCGACGGCTGGTGCGTCATCGCCTCGTGCCAGTGCGGATCGAAAAGTTTGCCGACAGCATCAATCGGTTCCACCCCAGCCTTGGAAAGCACGCCCATGAGCTGGTTATAAATCAATTGAAAACCTTCCAGCATGGCGGGGGGCACGCCGTTTTTGGCGCCATCGGCCAAGCCCAATTCAAAGTGGTCCAAAACCGGCAGAAGTTCGGTCACAAGGTCTTCGTTGGCGGCGGCGATCCAGTCTTTTCGCTCGCGCGCAATACGTTTGCGGAAGTTGTCAAAATCGGCTTGCAAGCGTAGCAACTGATGCTGAAGAGGCTCCGGGGGCTCAACCTCCGGTTCCACCGTTGGCTCCACCGGGGGGGCGGGGGTGGGCTCCTCCACTGGTTCTGCCGGCGGAACAGGCTTCTCCTCCGCGGCGGGCTTGGCCGGAGTTTCAGGCGAATGGGCGTGTTTTTTTGTCATATCAGGGTCGGAACGATACGCAGCCCGCGCGGGTTCGTCAACCCTACGGGGATGTGTCGTCAACGAACCGAGCAATCATTTCCGTTAAAAGCTGCCGCCCGGCGGCGTTCACATGCGTATTGTCGGCCCAGTACTCCGGGGGGAGATCGAGATGTTGAGCGGCCCGCGGAATGAAGCGAATCCGTTGGAGATGCTGTTGATTCTCAAAAAATCGGCGGGTTTGGTTTTCCAAATCCAGCGCACTCGCCGACGGCGGGGAGGTTGGATTTATCCGGCTTTCAAACACGATAATGTTTTGAAAATGCTGTGCCATGTCGCCCAAAAACAAGTCGAGTGCTTGCCAGCAGAGAGCAACCATTTCGGGGTTGGACCCCAGGCGTTGATACCCTTGGAGCTGTTGGTTGAGGGCGCTTTGAGCGGCGGCATTATTTCTGATGATATTGGGCGCCACAGGGTTTTCCCACATGAACCGAACATAGTCGCGCGAACGCCAAAGATCGCACGAGGCGGCAAAGCACAAATCCACGAAATTGCGCCAGTGCCGAAGCTGGAAAGAAGCGGGCGCCGCACGGAGCACATGGCGCAAACCAGACCACGTGGCTTGCGGGCGAATGGCATCCGGAACAAGATCCGCACGCGCACCCACATCAAAGCCAGACAGCAATAAAATGAGCCGGTTGTCATGATTGAAAGTGATCAACCCCTGACTGCAGATCAGTTCGATGGGAAACAACCCAGACACCGCTCGCCGATACACTGGCGCTCCGGTCAACTGCGACAACTCAGCGCAATCAATCCCTTGCACAACTTGGCTGGAGCCGGGGAAAACGAAGCCGGCGGGGCTTTTCGCCTTGCGGTCAGCAGCCGCCTGCAAACGATACAGGCCCACTTCGCGCGCCTGCGTCTGGTCTCCGGCACGCGCAATCACCCCCTGCCAAAATATGGCCTGAACCGGATAGGTGCGAAAAGCCATTTCCAGCAGTATGAAACAGACGCAGGCCATGACTGGCGCCAGCAGCCAACCGCGACCGCCAGATTTGATTTTTATTTCCAGCGTGAGCATGAGCCACCAGGCCACCGGTACCAATGAAATGATTGTTCCAATGAGCAAGCCCAGCGGAGACAGCCAGCCGGCCAGATTTGAGGGCAAAAACGAAGCATTTAGCAGGGTCCCGCTCCACAAGGCCCCCTTGATGAGCAGGCCCAGCGGGAAGCCAAGCACCGGAAAGAGCCACCCATACCGCTTCAACCAGCGTACTTCAGCTTCGGCCAGAGAGGGTTGGATTGGATTCAAAACCAGCATCATCAGCTCAGAATTGGAAATAAATAAACGCCCGGCTGCCGGTATTGGCATAGGTCACAAGCATGAATAACATAAATGTATAGAGGATTATGCGGGGAAAAAGGCTGAGACGTAGCGGGGCCAGCGGATCTTGCGTGCGCTCTTGGCGAATTTGAATACCAAGCAGGGGAAGGGCCAAGAGTAAAATCTGGAAAATCCAGCCGGGGAATTCGGGAAGCCAACCCGGTTGCAGCAATGCTTTGAGCATGCCGGTCACATCACGCATGGAATTGGCCCGGAACAACAGCCAACCGAAACAAGTGGCATGAAACATGGCCAGCGTACGCCAGCCACGACCCGCCCAGGAAAGGGTTGGAGCGGGCGGCCAGCGTTCTTGGAACCAGCGATGCAGGGCCAGGAGCCCGCCGTGAAAGGCACCCCATAGCACGAAAGTCCACGCCGCCCCGTGCCACAGGCCACCCAACACCATGGTCAACAGCAGATTGATGTAGGTCCGCCGCGGTCCCCGGCGGTTCCCGCCCAGCGGAATATACAAGTAGTCGCGCAACCAAGTGGATAAGCTGATGTGCCACCGCCGCCATAATTCGCTTGGATTCAGCGCAAAATACGGGTTACGGAAGTTGATCATGATATTGAATCCCAAATACATGCCCAAGCCCCGGGCCATGTCGCTATACGCGGAGAAATCGCAATAAATCTGAAGTGCGAAGGCGTAAATACCCAGCAGCACCGACCCGGTATTCCAAGCGACCGAACCGCCAAAAACCTGATCCACGAGAAGGGCGAGATTGTCGCCGATGACTACTTTTTTGAACAGACCCCAGAAAAACAACCAAGTGCCGGTTTGTATGCCGGACCAGGTGACAACGCGTGGCGAGGTCACTTGCGACAGCAGGTTTTTTGCGCGCTCGATCGGGCCGGCAACCAGTTGTGTAAAAAGGGACACAAACAGCGCGTAATCGGTAAACCGCCGGGTTGGCACCAGTTGCCCGCGATAAACATCCAAAGTGTAACTCATGGATTGAAAAGTATAAAAGGATATCCCCACCGGCAGGATGATGTGCAGGTTCAGGCGCGGAGTCTCCAGGCCAAATCCAGCCAATAGAGCTGTCGCGCTATCCACAAAAAAATTGAAATACTTGAAGAACCCCAAAATTCCCAGATTGATCACAATACTGAAAACCAGCAGTCGTTTTCGTGTTTGCGGATCATCGGAACGGTAAATCCCGTTGGAGGCCACGAAATCCACAGTTGTGGAGAGCGCGATCAAGGAAAGGAAACGCCAATCCCAGCACCCGTAAAAAAAATAACTGGCCACGAGCAGCAGGATATTTTGTCCGCGGTGCGGCAGCCAAACGTATGCCGTAAACACCACGACAAAAAAGATGATGAAATCCAACGAATTGAACAGCATGGCGGAGGATGGAGACGGTCAGGCTACTTGGGGGCTGTCAGTTCGCCGAGGGTGCGGGTGGTGAAGACTTCAAGAGTGGTGGCGGGGGGGACATTGTCACCGCCGGTCATGGCGGCTTGGGCATCCACGGCGGCATTCAGCCAGCGGAACCAGCGGGATGGGGGGAGGCGCTTGGCTTGCGCAGCCATTTTGCCCATGGCATAGGGATTGCCCTTGCGCGGGTCGCGTTTGCCAAGAGGGGACAGCAGTTCTTCTCCTTCGGGCGGGACGCTCCACGTCAGGCGCGGCCAATCGCCGCCGGAGACTTGCAGCCAGCCGCGTTTGAGGCAGTCGGCCATGACGACGATATCGCGCAGCCGGTTTTGGAGCATGATGAGCAGGGCAAGGGGTTCCTCGCCTTGCGCCAGCAGGCGGTGCATGGTTTGGAGGGTTTTGTCGAGCTGGCCGGAGCAAAAGGTTTCGGCAAATTCCCAAAACTTGCCGGCGCGCACGGGGGCGACCATCAATTCAATATCTTCCCGGGTGACGGTGCGACGGTCGCCAAGATACAGGTCCAACTTGTCGAGCTCGTTGGCGGCTTGGCGCAGGTTATAGCCGGCGCGATCCAAAAATGCGCCCAGCACGCCGTCCTCCATGGTGAGCTGGCGTTCCGCCACCAACTTTTTGACTAGCGGAATGTAGTCGGCTTTGACCTCGGAATCTTTTTCGGGCTCGTCGAACGCATGGACTTCGCCGCGCGATTGGAACGTCTTGAAAAAAGTGGTGGCCTTGTTGACTTTGCGGGTGAGCAAAACAAACGACACACCTGCGGGGAGGCCTTTTTTGAGCAGATTCACGAGGCGTTCGACTTCGGCCTTCACGCTGGCGAAGCGGCCGGGTTCGCTCAACGGATCAAAATATGGCGCCTGGCGGAGAAAGACAGTTTTGTTACCGCCGAGAAATGGGGCGGTGAGCAGTGCCTCCATCACATTGCGCAGCACGGTGCAGACGGCATCGGCTGAATCCTGATCGGATTCGGGGCTGAACGTTTCCAGTCCAAACGCCTGTTCTTCGGGCGGGCATAGGCGGGCCACCAGCTCATCCGCCTTGCGCGTAGCGGAGAGATCATCGCTGCCATACACCAAAAAGATTCGCGCGTCGCCTTGGGCAACGGGCGCGTCGGGGGCGGATTTTTTCTTGGGCGGCATGAGGGGGAGCGTCCGACATCTCCCGCTTTTTTTCAATTTGTTTTTGCGCGGTGGGGGCGGAGGGGGGCGGGGCCGTGGGTGGCCCAAATGGCGCGGACTTTGCCGGCGAGGCGGGCGGTATCGTCGCGCGGGCCGACGGGAATCCAAGCCACGTCGGCCTGGCGGCGGAACCACGTCATTTGCCGTTTGGCATATTGCGTGGTGCGCAGGGTGGTGCGGCGGATGGCCTCTTCTTCGGAGATCAAGCCGGCGAGGACATCGGCGGCCTCGGCGTAGCCGATGGCGTGGCGCGCGGTGGGCGACAACTCCGGGAAGCGCGCGCGCAGTTCGCGAACTTCTTCAACAAGGCCATGGGCAAACATTTGGCGGGCGCGGCGGGCGATGCACGCGCGGAGTTCTTCGGCGGGTAGCAGCAGGCCGGCCAGTTTGGAGCGCGGGCGGGGGGAGGGACCGGTGGAGGCGGGGGTGGGGAGGGGGTGGCCAGCGGCCAGCAACTCGTAGGCGCGGATGACGCGGCGCGGGTTTTCGGGGTCGCGCAGTTTAGCGAATTCGGCAGGATTCAACGCGCGGGCGGCGGCTTGCAGCGCGGGAAGACCTTCGGCAGCCAAGATGGCTTCGGCTGCGGCGCGGTGGGCCGGGTGGCTGGCGGGGGGATCCAGACCTTCGAGCAGCGCCTTCACGTAGAGGCCCGTGCCGCCAACCACGATGGGCACACCACCGGCCGCCACGATTTCCGGGGTGGAGGCATGAATGGCCGAGAGATAATCGCCGACAGAAAAAGGTTGATCCGGATTAACGAGGTCCAACCCGAAGTAAGGCCCGGCGGCGCGATCGGCGGCTTCCGGTTTGGCAGTGCCGACATCCATGCCGCGGTAGATGGCCATGGAGTCGGCAGAAATCAACGGCGCGGGTGGGCGGGATTCCTGGGCCAGGCAATGGGCCACGGCGCTCTTGCCCGAGGCCGTTGGGCCCACCAAAAAATAGGCCGCCAGCGGAGTTTTCCACGCTGTGGAAAAATCGGTGGAATTTTTTCCCCACTGTGGAAAACTTTTTTCCATAGCGTGGAAAATCAGGCGGCGGGCGGGGGCTTGGCGAGGAGTGCGCCGAGCAGATAAATGCCGACGCCGATGCAAATGGCGGCATCGGCGATGTTGAAGGCAGGAAAATGCCAGCCGCGGTAAAAGAAGTCGAGGAAGTCGGTGACGTAGTCGAGGCGGAGGCGGTCGAACAAGTTGCCGACGATTCCGCCGCACAGCAGGCCGAGAGCCACGCGGTGCAGGCGGCCCGGCGGCAAAATCTGGCGGCGGAAAATCACCAGCACCGCGAGCATGACCAGCGCCAGCAGGGCGAGCGCGTAGTTTTGACCGCTGAACATTCCCCACGCCGCGCCGGTATTGCGGATATAGGTCAGGCTAAAAAAGCCGGGAATGACCGGCCACGTGTCGTGCAACGAAAAGACGCTACGCACCCATTCCTTGGACGCCTGGTCCAGCACAATGACCAGCAGGGCAACCAGCAACGGGGTCATGGGGCGGCGGGCCGATTATTCCACCGGTTCGGCGGAATCCTCGGCGGCGAGTTGCTGCAGGGGTAGACCGCCGCCAAACGGGCGGTATTTGGTGCGGCCCCGCTCGGCGGCGTTCTGACAGGCCACGCACTTTTTGGCGAAAGGCAGGGCCTTGAGGCGCGGGCGTTCGATGCCGTTGCCGCAAGTGTCGCAAACACCGTAGGTGCCTTCATCCACGCGGCGGATGGCAGCTTCGATTTCGTAGAGCGATTCCTGTCGGCCAGAGACGAGGTTGAGGGCCAGTTCGCGGTCGAAATTGTCGGTGCCTTGGTCGGCCATGTGGGTGGAGTGGGCGCTGATATCGCCGGACGATTCCTGCGGTGAGCGCTTGAGGTTATCCTTGGCCAATGCCTCGAGGTTGCCTTGTACGCGCAAAAGTTCTTTGTGGAGCTGCGCGCGGAAATAGGTCAGCTCCTCTTTCCGGAAGGGGCGCACTTTGGCCGCCTTGCGGGCGGGGGGGGGCGGGGGAGGCGGGGGGGGGAGGTGCCGGCTGGCGGATGAGGCTTTCTTGGGGGCGGCTTTTTTCGCGACGGGCTTTTTGGCCATCGCTTTTTTTGCCACCGGTTTTTTGGCGACGGTTTGCTTGGCCTTTTTGATCATTGGCTTTTTCGCCACGGCTTTTTTCACGACCACTTTTTTCGTGGGTGCTTTCTTCGCCGCGGGCTTTTTGACCGCGACTTTCTTGGCTACTGCTTTCTTCGGTGCTGGCTTCTTGGCCACAATCTTCTTGGCTGCGGGTTTTTTCACAGCGGATTTTTTGGCGGACTTTTTGGGTGCGGGGCGCGCGGGGCGCGCTTTAGCGGGGGCCTTTTTTGCTGCTTTCTTTTTGGTCGCCATGGTGCACCTCACACGTTAGCTGTTCATCTTGCTTGCTTCCGAAGACGCCTCCGGAGCTACACAAAGGTTGCGCTGTTTATCATGGTGCGCGCGGGAAAGTCAATGGCCGAGGCGCGCGTGGGCGAAAACATTTGCGGCAGGCGGGGCGCTCGCCTAGGATGGGGCGCATGAAAAACCGTTGGCGGGCAACTTTATGGATCGTGTTGGCCGGGGGGCTGGCGCTGGCGCCGGCGCGGGGGGCCGATCTGGCGGCGGAGCAACAAATGGCGCTGGTCCGGCGCTCGATGCCCGATGTGCCGCTGGAATTGGAAGCGGCGCTTCAGGTGGTGAACCCCAACGGCAAGACCATCAAAACCGTGCGGGCGGAAGCGCGGCTGGTGCCGCAGGGCGATGGGCGGACGGCGCATTATACTTTATTAGATGCCTTCGGCGGAACGCTGGCGGAGATGACCGTGGCGCTGGCCGACGGCCGGGCGGAATTTGCCTACGCCGTGGGCGACCCGCCGCAGCCGGCGGAGCTGCCAGACTTGTTTGGGCCGATTGAGGGCAGCGTCATCAGTTGGATGGAGTTGAGTTTCTCGTACTTCTGGTGGCCGAACCCCAAGATTGTCGGCACCGAAAAAGTGGCGCGGCGTTGGGATTGTCAAATCATTGAGATTCCCTGTCCGCCGGAATACGGCGCAGGGTGGTCGTACGTCCGGCTATGGGTAGCGCCGGCCTATAACGCGGTGGTGCGTGGCGAGGCTTGGCTGGATGGACGCGCGTGTAAACGGTTTGAGGTCAAGTCGGTCAAAAAACTCCGCCAGATTTACATGATTGGGGATCTGGAAGTGAAAGACCTGCGGAGTGGCGCAAGGGCGCGGCTGAAGGTGGGCCGGATGAAGATGGTTTCCCCGGATTATTCACCGGAGGAATTGGAAGAGTTCAACGCGCCGATTTCGTGGTGAAGGGATGAGCGATTTGTTTGCAGCATCACCGCCGGCCATGCCGGGCGAGCAGCCCGCGCGGCAAGTTTGGAAGGTGTCCGAGCTGACGCGGCGCATCAAGGGCACGTTGGAGGGCGCATTTGGCAGCGTGTGGGTGGAGGGCGAGATTTCCAATTTGCGGCGACCGGCGTCGGGGCATGCGTACTTCACGCTCAAGGATGCCACGAGCCAATTGCGCGCAGTGATGTTCCGCAGCGCCTTGGCGGGGGTGAGCCTACCGCTGAAGGATGGCCTGCAAGTGCGCGGCTACGGACAGATCACGGTGTATGAGGCCGCCGGCGATTACCAGATTGTGTTGCGCAAACTGGAGGCTGCCGGCGAAGGTGAGCTGATGCTGCGTCTTGAAGCGCTGAAGAAAAAACTCGCAGCGGAGGGCTTGTTTGCCTTGGAGCGTAAACGCCCGCTGCCCGCGCTGCCGCAACATGTAGGCGTGGTAACTTCGCCCACCGGCGCGGCTATCCGCGATATTCTGCAAGTGTTGAAACGTCGTTTCGGCAATCTGCACGTGGTGGTGGCGCCGGTGCGTGTGCAAGGGGCGGGGGCCGCGGAAGAAATCGCGGCGGCAATTGATTTGCTGAATGAACGCGGCGGGCTGGATGTGCTGATTGTGGGGCGGGGGGGCGGCAGCCTCGAAGATTTATGGTGCTTTAATGAGGAAATCGTGGTGCGGGCAATCGTTCGCTCGCGGATTCCAGTGATTTCGGCGGTCGGGCACGAGATTGACTGGACGTTAAGCGACTTGGCCGCGGATGTCCGGGCGCCGACACCCAGCGCCGCCGCCGAAATGGTGGTGAAGAGCAAGGCGGAGCTGGAGCGGCGCGTGGCGGATGCCGCGCGGCGGCTCGGCCTCGGCGCGCAGGCGGCCGTGTTGGCATGGCGCAACCGCCTCGACCGCGCGGCGCGGACACCCATCCTGCGCGATCCGCTGCAAGTGGTGCGCCAGCGGCAACAGACGGTGGACTATCTGGGCGTACGGCTGCACAACGCGCTGGCCGGCCTGCCACAACTGGTTCGCCAACGAGCCGAGACCAGCGCGCACCGGATGGAATTGGCCATGCGGTTGCGCCTCGCGGAAAGCAGCCGCGCGCTGCAGCACGCGCAGGCGCAATTGCGCCTGCTGAACCCCAAGGCGGTGCTGACCCGCGGCTATAGCCTGACCCGGCTGCCGGATGGCCGATTGCTGCGCGCGGCCAGCGAAGTCCAACCGGGCATGATCTTGAAAACAGAGCTGGCAGCCGGCGCGGTGTTGTCCACCGTGACGGCCACCGAAGGAGAAACCCATGACGGAAAAAACAGCCAAAACACCAAGCTTCGAGGACGCACTGGCGCGCCTGGAAAAAATCGCGGCGGAGATGGAAAGCGGCAAACTAGGTCTGGAGAAAATGGTGGCGGCGTTCGAGGAGGGCCAGAAGCTGGTCAAACTTTGCTCTTCTAAACTGAATGAGGTGGAACGCAAGATCGAGTTATTGGTCAAAAAGGCTGACGGTACGGTGGCGGCGGAGCCGTTCCCGGAGAGCGAATCGTAAGCGTTTCGGCGCGGCGGCGGTTTTGAGATTGAAACGAGCGGCGGGGGTAGTTATCCTGCCCATGCGTTTAGTATTTTGTGGAGCAAAGGAAAACCATGGCTGAAGAACTGCAACATCTGATCGAACGTATCCGCAAGGAAGGGGTGGAGTCCGGAGCCCAAGCCGCCGACGCGCTGGTGGCGGAAGCCAAGCAGAAGGCGGCGACCATTGTGGCCGAGGCCCAAAAGCAGGCCAAGGATTTGGTGACGAAAGCGGAGCAGGATGCCGCAGCCTTTGCCGAGCGCGGCCGGGCCACGCTGCAGCAGGCGGCGCGCGATTTGCTGATCAGCATCGGCGGCGCGGTGGGCGATGTGGTGGGGGGCATTGTGGATGCCAAGGTCGGCGCGGCGCTCTCGCCGGAGCTAATGGCGCAAATGCTGTTGAAACTGGCCGAGGCGTATGCGCAGAACGGCGGCGAGGGGGGCATCGTGGCGATGCTGGGCGAGGCGGATGCCGCTGCGGTGCGGGCCTACTTTGCCAAGGAATATCAGGACAAGCTGGCGGCCGGCATTCAGATCGAAAGCAGCAAGGAAGTGTTCAAGGGATTCCGCGTGGGCGCCAAGGGCGGGCAGGTTTTCCACGATTTCACGAAAGAGGCCATTGCGGAATCGCTGGCCCATTTCCTGCGGCCGGAGCTGGGGCAGATTGTCAAGAAGGCGGCGGGCTAGGACTCACCGATGGGGATGTACCACTATTTGGTGGCCTCGCTGCCGACGCTGACGCTGGGCACGGCGCCGCCTTTTTCGCCGGCGGATTTCCGCTTCAAATGCCAGGGCGTGTTGAGCGCGCCGGACTTGGCGGAACTGGATTTGCTGCTGGCTGGGCAGGCGGCGCAAGGGCGCACGGCATTCGCGCGCGCGTGGGCGGGCGGGGACGCGCAAATCCGCAATACGGCGGCCAAAATGCGCGGCGGCAAACTCGGCGTGGAGGCCAAGTCGTTCCTCAAGAGCCACCCGGGCTACGCGGTGTGGCTGGACAAGGAAGTGGCCGATGCCCTCGCCAAGCCCAGCCCGCTCGCCCGGGAAATGGGGCTGGATTTGGCGCGCTGGAAATTGGCCGACGAGTTGGTCGGCGCGGATGCCTACGGGCTGCCGGCAGTGTTGGCGTTCGGCGTCAAAATCATGCTGACGGCACGATGGGCGGCCATGACTGACGAGGCCGGCCGGGAACGGCTGGAACAACTGGTTTCTACCTTGGAGGAAAATGCGGCCCAAAGTGGCGCGGCAAGTTTCAAATAGCGAAGGCGGTCGAAGATGAGCGAAAACGTGGGTAAAATTGTAGGAATCAACGGCAACCTGATCACGGTGCAATTTGACCAGCCGGTGACGCAGAGCGAAGTGGGCTACGCGCGCACGGGCGACATCATGTTGAAGTCCGAGGTCATCCGCATCCGCGGCGCCAACGCGGAACTGCAAGTGTTTGAGGACACCACCGGGCTGAAGGTGGGCGATCCCGTGGAGTTCAGCGGCAACCTGCTGGCGGTGGAGTTGGGCCCCGGCCTGCTGGCGCAGGTGTACGACGGTCTCCAAAATCCGCTGCCGAAGCTGGCGGAGCAGTGCGGGTTTTTCTTGCAGCGCGGCACCTACCTGAAGGCGCTGGACCGCGAAACCAAGTGGGACTATACCCCCCAGGCGCGCCGCGGCGATGAAGTGCAGGCGGGCGATACTCTCGGCACCGTGCCGGAAGGCATCTTCCAGCACCGCATCATGGTGCCGTTCCGGCTGACAGGAAAATGGAAAGTGGTGGATACCACGCCGGCGGGTTCCTACCCCGTCACGCACGTGGTGGCCAAGCTGAAAGGGGAGCGCGGCGAAGAAGTGGCCGTGACCATGATGCAGGAATGGCCCGTCAAGGTGCCCATCCGGGCCTACGCCGAGCGCCTGCGCCCAGTGGAACCGCTGGTGACCAAGGTGCGCGTGATTGACACGTTTTTCCCGGTGGCCCGCGGCGGGGTGTATTGCATCCCGGGGCCGTTCGGCGCGGGCAAAACCGTACTGCAGCAAATCACCAGCCGCCATGCGGATGTGGATATTGTGATTGTGGCAGCGTGCGGCGAGCGCGCCGGCGAAGTGGTGGAAACACTGCGCGAATTTCCCGAGCTGACCGACCCGCGCACGGGGCGCAGCCTGATGGAGCGCACGCTGATCATTTGCAACACGTCATCCATGCCTGTGGCCGCGCGCGAAGCATCGGTTTATACGGCGGTGACGATCGCGGAATACTACCGGCAGATGGGGCTGAACGTCCTGCTGCTGGCTGACTCCACCAGTCGCTGGGCGCAGGCGCTGCGCGAGATGAGCGGCCGCCTTGAGGAAATTCCCGGCGAAGAAGCCTTCCCGGCCTATCTCGAATCGGTGATTGCCGCGTTCTACGAGCGCGGGGGTGTCGTCAAACTGCGCGATGGCCAAACCGGTTCGGTGACCATCGGCGGGACGGTCTCGCCGGCGGGCGGCAACTTTGATGAACCCGTCACGCAGGCCACTCTGAAAGTGGTGGGCGCCTTCCACGGCCTGAACCGCGAGCGCTCCGACGCGCGGCGTTATCCGGCCATCCATCCGTTGGACAGTTGGAGCAAGTATCCCGGTGTGGTGGATACGCAGCAGGTAGCGCAGGCGCGCCGGCTGTTGCGGCAGGGCAACGAAGTCAACCAGATGATGAAGGTCGTCGGCGAAGAAGGCACCAGCATCGAGGATTTTGTGGTGTATCTGAAGAGCGAGTTCCTTGACGCGGCCTACCTGCAGCAGAACAGCTTCCACGACGTGGATGCGGCCACGGGCGCCGACCGGCAGCAATATGTGTTCGCCAAAATCCACGCCATCCTGGAGGCCAAGGTGTTCTTCCCGGACAAGGATGCAGCGCGCAAGTGGTTCCTGCAATTGACGTCGGTGACCAAGGACTGGAACCTGGTGACGATGGATTCGGCGGAGTTCAAACAGTTGGAACAGCGGATTGACGCGATGTTGGCGGAGGTTTCGGACAATGCATAAGATTTATCATCGCATCGAGCAAATTGCGGGCAACGTCATCACCGTGCGCGCCGAGGGCGTGGCCAACGGTGAACTGGCACAGGTGGTTGGCACGCTGGGAACTTCGCTGGCGCAGGTGATCCGGCTGGATCACGACAAGGTGTATTTGCAGGTGTTCGCGGGCAGCCGCGGCATTGCCACCGATGGCCAAGTGCGCTTTCTGGGGCACAAGATGGATGTATCCTTCACGGATGCGCTGCTGGGGCGCGTGTTCAACGGCTCCGGCCAGCCGCGCGACAACGGTCCGGAACTCGACGAAAACCGCATTGCCATCGGCGGGCCGTCGGTGAACCCCGCCAAGCGCATCATCCCGCGCAAAATGGTGCGCACGGGCATCCCGATGATTGACGTATTCAACTCGCTGGTGGAATCGCAAAAACTGCCGATTTTTGCCGCGGCGGGCGAGCCCTACAACGAGCTGCTGGCGCGCATTGCCCTGCAAGCCGAGGTGGATATCATCATCTTGGGCGGTATGGGGCTGAAGCACGACGACTACCTCCAATTCCGTGACACGCTGGAAGCGCACGGCGCGCTCTCGCGCTCGATTCTGTTTATTCACACCGCGGCGGACCCGACGGTGGAATGCCAGATGGTGCCGGATATCTCACTGGCGGTGGCCGAGCAGTTCGCGCTGCAAAACAAGCGCGTGCTCGTGCTGCTGACGGACATGACCAGCTTCGCCGACGCGCTCAAGGAAATCGCCATCACCATGGAGCAGATTCCCTCCAACCGCGGGTATCCCGGCGACCTCTATTCGCAGTTGGCCGCCCGCTACGAAAAGGCGGTGGATTTCGAGGGCGCGGGCTCCATTACCATTTTGGCCGTCACCACCATGCCGGGCGATGACGTGACCCACCCGGTTCCCGATAATACCGGCTACATCACCGAGGGCCAGTTCTATCTGCGCAACGGCCGCATCGAGCCGTTCGGGTCGCTCTCGCGCCTGAAACAGCAGGTCAACGGCCGCACGCGTGAAGACCACCGCACCGTGATGAACACCATGATTCAGTTGTACGCCTCGTTCAAAGAGACCTTGGAAAAGCAGTCCATGGGCTTCCGCATGAGCGCGTGGGACAACCGCCTGTTGAAATATGGCGAACGCTTCGAGCGCGAGATGATGGACCTGTCCGTCAACATCCCGTTGGAAGCCGCGCTGGACCTCGGCTGGCAGATCATGGCCGACTGTTTCGAGCCGGAAGAAACCGGCATTTCCGCCAAGTTGATTGCGCAATTCTGGCCAAAGACGACGGCCTAGGACGCGGGCATGGGCAAGGTCAAAAATACCAAGACGGAATTGAAGGCGCAGCGTGACGCGCTCAAGCGCTATCGCCGCTATTTGCCGACGTTGCTGCTCAAGAAGCAGCAACTGCAAATGGAAATCCGGCAGGTGGAACAGCGCGTGACCGAAAAGCGGGCCGAAGAAGAAGCCGCCCGCGGCGCACTGGCCGACTGGGTCAAGCTCTACTCCGATCCGCTGGACTACCTGTCGTGGTTGAAGGTCGAAGCCATTGATGTCGAGCCGGGCAACATTGCCGGGGTGGCCGTGCGCACCCTGCGCGAAATCCGCTTCCAGCGCACCACGCCGGACCTATGGGCCACCCCCGCCTGGCTGGATGAGGGGCTGGCGACCCTGGAACAACTCTTCCGCCTGCGTATTGAACGCCGCCTGCTGGAAGAACAATTACGTCTCTTGGCCGAAGAACTGCGCACCACCAGCCAGCGCGTCAATTTGTTCGAGAAGGTCAAGATTCCGGAATGCGCGGAAAATATCCGGCGCATCCGGATTTTCCTCGGCGATGAAAACACCAGCGCGGTGGTGCGTTCGAAGATTGCCAAAGACAAATCCATCAAGAAGGCGGCCGCCCCGGCGGCGGCCGTGGCCGGAGGATCAGCCGCATGATCGTCCCAATGAAAAAATTGACGGTGTTGTGCGTGGCGCACGACCGCAAGGCCACATTGGATGCCCTCCGCGAACTTGGCGTGCTGCATGTGACGCCGGTGGTGCCGCCAGCAGGATCGGGGCTGGATGTGGCGCGCGAGAAAGCAACCGGCTTGCGCCGTTTGCTCGAAGCGTTGCCCATGGCCAAAGATGCCAAGCCCACCGGGCATACTTTTGGCGAAGTCGTGGCAGAAATCGGCTACTTGCTGGATATTCGCAAGGATTGCCAGGAGCGGCTGGAATATCTGCAAGCGGAAGTAGCGCGGCTGGAGCCGTTCGGCAATTTCGATCCGCTGCAAATCAAGCGATTGGCCGCGCAAAATGTGTGGCTCAAGTTGTACCGTGCGCCGGCCAAGGGCGCCCCGCCCATGCCGGAAGGCGTCACCGCGCAAAAAATGGGCATCCGCAAGAACGATGCATATTGGGCGTTGTTCGGATGCAAACCATTTGAATGGGCTGGCGCCGATGAACAACGTTTGCCGGAAGATTCGCTCACCGAATTGCGGGCGGAAATCGGCCGCTTGCAGGGCGCGCTCGAGGCCACCGCCAAGGAAATGCAGGCGCTCGCCGGTGACCGACCGTTGCTGGAGCGGCTGCTGAACGAAGCCGAAGCCGATGTGCAGCTCCAAGAAGTGCGCGCGGGCATGGGCAGCGCGGAATCCGTGGCGTATGTCCAAGGATTTATTCCGGCGGAAGATGTGCCGCAGGTGAAAGCCGTGGCCGCGACGCGGGGGTGGGGGATGCTGGTGGTGGACCCCGGCCCGCAGGATGATGTTCCGGTCAAACTCAAGCCGCCGCGCTGGGCCGCGCCGATCAAGGCTGTCTTCCAGGGCATCAACATTTTGCCGGCCTATAACGAGGCGGATGTCAGCACGGTCTTCATGCTGTTTTTCTCGCTGTTCTTCGCCATGATTATTGGCGACGCGGGCTACGGGCTGATCTTCCTTGGCCTGACGCTCTGGGCGCGGAATAAGTTACCGCGCAATGCCGTTCACCTGTTGGTCGTCACCAGTGTGTGCACAATAATCTGGGGCCTGATTACCGGCACCATTTTCGGAATGTCGCCGGAAATCCTGGCCAAAGCGGGGCTGAACAAGATCCAAGTGCCGTTCCTGACGGATCCCGATAAGTCCGCGCAGAACATCATGGGGCTGTGCTTCCTGATCGGGACCATTCAACTGACCATTGGCCACTTGTGGAACGTGTGGGAGTTGGCGCGCAGCCGCCAATTCAAGGCGTTGGAGCAGTTCGGCTGGACGTTGACCACGTGGTTTATGTTTTTCCTGGCCGATGACATGGTGCTCAAGGGCCACATGCTGGGTTACCTGGGCCTGTCTGCCGAGACCACGGCCATGCTGTGGCGCGTGTTGGTCTATTCTCTTGTGGCCGGCATTGTGCTGATCGTTTTGTTCATGATGCCGCCGCGTGAAATCAAGGATGGCTGGTTCAACTTGGCGCTGCTGCCCTTGAGTCTGGTGAGCAATTTTACCGATGTGGTGTCGTATGTCCGGTTGTATGCGGTGGGCACGGCGGGGTTCGCGGTGGCCAATGCATTCAACAACATGATTTTTGGCGGCGACAAGCCTTGGTGGGGCCTGCTGCTCGGTGCGGTACTGGCGTTCCTGGCGCATACGCTCAACATCCTGTTGAGCACCATGGGCGTACTGGTGCACGGCATCCGGTTGAATACGCTGGAGTTTTCCAATCACAAGGGTATTTCGTGGAGCGGCTCGCCCTACAAGCCGTTCGCGAAACCGGAGATGGCAACCTAGACAAAAGAATGTAAAAAATGGGCGGCAACGCCCGGAAGCGAGGAGAGCAAACATGGATGCAGCAACAATTGAAGCATTGGGCAAGGCAGGCGGCGCAGCCGCGTTGGGTTTGGCGGCGGTGGGGTCGTCCATCGGCGCCGGGTTGGCTGGCGCTTCGGCCATTGGGGCGTGGAAAAAATGCTACGCCCAGAGCAAAGCCGCGCCGTTCATTTTGATTACCTTCATCGGTGCGCCGCTGTCGCAGACGATTTACGGCATGATCCTGATGGGCTGGATGGTGGAAGTGGCCAAGAGCGCCACCGCGGCCCAGAATTGGGCCACCATGCTCATCGGCGGCATCTTCGGCGGGCTGGGCATAGGCGTTTCCGCGTGGTTCCAAGGCTATGCCGGCGCGGCGGGCGCGGATGCCCTCGCGGAAACCGGTCAGGGCTTCGGCAACTACCTGATGACGCTCGGCGTCATTGAAACCGTGGCGCTGTTCGTGCTGGTATTCATCCGCTCGTCCTTCATGGGCTAGCCGCTGCTGCCGCCGGAGACACCATGAACACAAATAAACGCGCCGGCTTTACGCTGGTGGAACTGCTGACGGTGATTGCCATCATCGCTCTGCTGGCCGCGCTGATTTTGGGCTTGGCCGGCAATGCGCAGAAGAAAGCCGCCCGCGACAGAGCCAATGCCGAGATTACCCAACTCTCCTCGTTTGTTGGGGATTATCTCGCGCAGTATGGTCAGGTGCCACAAAATCTGGCCACGCTGTCCAATGCCTTGAAGGCGGCCAACCACTCGCTGACGAATCTGCAGGATCCGTGGGGCATGAGCTATAAATATGAAGCCAGCTCCAAAGTGACCTTCTATTTGTGGTCGCTGGGCGGCGACTTGAGCGCCACCGGGACCAACCGGGCGATGTGGATCGGCTCCGCGCCGTAGGCGCGGCGCGTTAGAACAGGTCTGCGAACGCCATCGCCATGACCTGCGTACCGGCATCGTTCGGATGCAGGCCGTCCGGCATGTAGAGCGACGGGTCCGGAATCGGGCGGGTGTGATTCGGGTCGCTATGGTCATAGCCCGTGGCAAACTCCCGCTCCAGATCCACGCACCGAATGTTCCGCGCCGCCGCCAAATCGCGAATAGCTTGATTCAGTCGCACCGTACTGCCGGCAAAAAACCGGTGGCCATGAATCGGCATGGGATAGGTGGCCAGCACTGGCACCACGTGGTTTTCCTGGCAAATAGTGACCATACGGTCCAGCGCACCAATAATTGCGTCGCGGCTGTAGCTGTGGATCACGTCATTGACCCCGTAGAGGATCAGCATAAACGCCGGGTGATACTTGTTGATGACCTGTTTGGTGCGTCCGACGCCACCGGTGGCGCGGCTGCCGCCGATACCCGCGTTGTGCACCACTTTGCCAGTCAAGGCCGCCAAACGGGGCGGATAGGCAGCGCAGGGGCATTCGCTGCCCTTAGTGATGCTGTCTCCAAATGCAACAATGACGTTGAGATCGTTGCTGCCAGGATCGGGATTGGAAATCTTGTCATCCCCGCCACCACAACCAATCAACAGCCCAGCCAACACCACGGCCAGAAGCATCGAGAACCAACCACGCAAGCCTTTCATGCCCACTCCATAATCTCTACTGGATATCTTCTTTGATGAAAAAGTTTACCGCAGGTTAAGTGCCTGTCCAGCGTAAAGATGCCGCAATTGGCCTTTTCAAGCTGAAAGGTGACTGCACTGGTTGAGTTTGCGGGAAAAGATGCGTGAAGTGGCTAATACTCATGATGTGGTGAGCGGCTTTTGTAATCCCAACGGATGGGCGGCGGCTGAAAAAGGTGGCGCGGGGCTAGCGGGGTGTGTTTAATGGCGCGCATGATAAATTGTGATGGTTCCTGGGTTGAAGTGGATTTGCGTGTCGTGCGCGACAATGTGGCTGCCATTCGCGCCGCCTTGGGGCCGACGCAGTTGATGGCGGTGATCAAATCGGATGCCTACGGGCACGGGCTGACGCCGCTGGCGGCGGCGCTGGCGGGCTGCGGCGTACGGCATTTTGCGGTGGCCTATGTGGCGGAAGCTGAAGCCGTGCGCGCGGTTGCACCGAATGCCGAAATGATTGTGGTGCTGGGTGCGACTTGGCCTGCCGATGTGCCACGGCTGTTGCGCTCCCGGATCACGCCAGCGGTGGTGTCCCAGGCCCACGGCGAGGCGCTGGCTGCGGCTGCCGTAGCAGCGGGCGGTGAGTTGCCGGTGCATCTCAAACTGGATACCGGCATGGGGCGCTTGGGATTTATCTGCCCCGATGAACTGCCGACGGCGGCGGCGTTGACGCAGCTCCCCGGGCTTTCCGTGCAGGGAGTCTGTACCCACTTTGCGATGGTGGAACCGGAACGCAAGCCAACCGCGGCCCGCAACCAGGTGGAAAAATTCAAACAGGCGGTGCCCATGCTGGAGGCAGCGGTGGGGCGACGGCTTTATCGCCACATGTCGAGCAGCCGCGCGGCGCTGCTTTTGCCGGAATGCGATCATGATGCCGTGCGCATTGGTATTGCGCTCTATGGCTACAGCGCGTCGGAAGCGGGCCGACGTTTTCAAACCCGCCCGATTTTGAGCTGGAAATCCCGCGTGATGCAGGTCAAGCGAGTGCCAGCGGGATTTCCGGTGGGTTATTACAGCAGCTATCGCACCAGTGCGCCCACCGATTTGGCGGTGATCAGTTGCGGCTATACCGATGGCTATCAGCGGCATCTGGGCAACCGGGGGCACGTGCTGATTGGCGGTCAACGCCGCCCCGTTGTGGGGCGTGTCAGCATGAACTGGGTTACCGCCGACTTGGGCGCGAATAGCGGTGTGCAACCCGGCGATGAAGTGGTCTTGATGGGCATTCAGGGAGACCAAGCCATCTGGGCGGATGAACTGGCCAAACATTGCAGCACTATTCCGTATGAAATCCTGACGGGCATTTCCCGCCAGATCGAACGCCGGTACATCGGCGGCTAAAATAAGGAACTCCCCGTGAAAATCTTGATTGCCTCGCACAACGCCCACAAAATCCAGGAAATCCGCGAAATCTTTGATCTGCCGCACGTGGAGTGGGTATCCACTGCCGCTTTCCCCGAGTTGGGCGAAGTGGTCGAGGATGGCGACACCTTCGAGGCCAACGCCACCAAGAAAGCGCGTGAACTGGCCCTGGCTACCGGTCTCTGGGCGTTGGCGGATGATTCCGGTTTGGAAGTGGCCGCGCTCGACAACCGGCCGGGAGTGTATTCCGCGCGCTATGCCGGCGAACCTGGCAATCATGCCCGCAACAACGCTCGGCTGCTGCAAGAATTGGCCGGCGTGAAAAACCGCGCGGCGCGTTTCCGTTGCGTGGCGGCGTTGAGCGACCCCACCGGTCGCGTGGAAACCGTCGCGGGTGCCTGTCCGGGGCGGATCATCGAAGAACTGCGGGGGGCGCAGGGGTTCGGCTATGACCCGCTATTCATTCCCGATGGCCACGACCGGACCTTTGCCGAGATGGGCAACGAAGAAAAAAACAAATTAAGCCATCGTGGTCGCGCCATGACGCTGGCCAAAGAAAAGTGGGGCGCGATCATTGCGGCTGAGTTGCCGCGTTTCCCAGAATAACACTTCGTCGGTGGGCGTCATGGGCTGTTCAAAACGCCGGCGCGCGCGAGCGCCAGCAGCAGCGCCATATTGGCCGCGTTGAACAGCGCGTGCATCAGCACGGCTACCCACAACGACCCTGTGCGCGCGCAAGCCAGTGCCAGCCCCACCGCAAAAATAGCCAGCGCCGGCAGCGAGCCGAGGTCTGCGTGCAACACCGCGAAGAGTAGCGCGCTCACCAGCAAGCCGGGCAGGGGGCCCCACCGGCGTACCAGCAGCGGCAACAGCAGGCCGCGGAAAAATAATTCTTCCGCCAGCGGCGCCAAACCCACCCCAAGGGCAAAAAAGAGCAGTTGTTGGCGCGGGTCATGGGTTTCTAAAAATATCTGAACGGCGGTTTGCAACTCCGTGGCGTGACCCAGCAGTTGGAGCAACCCCTGCCACATGAAAGCGCTGAACCACAGAATGGGCAGCAGGGCCAGCCAGCGCAGTGCGGCCTGCCAAAGCGCCGTACCGCACGTGATGGGTGCGCCGAATGGTTGCTTTTTACGCGCGGCCAAGGCCAAAACAACTGCCACGCCCACGCCTTGGAAACAGATGACATCCAGCCAGACTCGCTCCGGCAAAAAATGGCGAATGACCTGCGCTGCGGCCATCGCCAGAATGACGAGCAGCACATCCCGCCCACGCCACGGGCTGACGGCGGCGTAATGGGCCAGGGCATCGCTCCAAGATTGCGTGGCGCGTCTACGGCCATCTGCCAAATAAAAAAGTGCGGCCACGCCCAGTACTAGAAGGGCAATCAGCGCCGTCGCGATGGGGAGGAACAGGCGCAGATCGTCAAGCGGCGGCATCAGGCAGCGGGCGGCGACTCAAACGTCTCACGGATCGCGTAAATACGCTTGTCCTGCGATTCATGATAGGTGCGAATCTGGACTTCCGCCAGCAGGCCCATCGAGATGAATTGCATGCAAAAGGCCAGCAGCATGAAAGGCGTGATGACCCAGAACGGCCGCTTGATCAGGTAGAGATGTTCCGCGCCGCCACTGCCGAACAGGCGCTCCAGCAGCACAATCAGGAGCATGATGGCCGCGCCGCCGCCGAACAGGAAGGCGATCTTCCCGAATAACTGCATGGGGCCACCGGTGAAGCGCAGCAGGAACTTCACGGTGAACAAATCCAAAATCACCCGGAAGGTGCGCCCGATGCCGTATTTGGATTTGCCAGCCACGCGCGGATGGTGGCTGACCACCACTTCGGCAATCTCACCGCCCACCCACGAACACAGCGCAGGGATAAACCGGTGCATTTCGCCATAGAGCCGGACGCCTTGCAGCACATTGCGGCGGTAGGCCTTCAACGTGCAGCCGTAATCGTGCAAATGCACGCCGGTGATGCGCGAAATCAGCCCGTTGGCCAAAATGGACGGCAGCCGTCGGTTGATGAAGGGGTCCTTGCGGTCTTTGCGCCAGCCAGATACCACGGCGTAGTCATTGCGCTCCATTTCCGCCAGCAGCAGGGGAATGTCGGCCGGGTCGTTTTGCAGGTCGGCATCCAAGGTGACAATGACATCGTGCTTGGCGGCATCAATGCCGGCGGACATCGCCGCGGTTTGGCCGAAATTGCGCCGGAACCGGATCAGCCGGAAGTGGGGATACGTCCGGGCGGCTTCGCATAACCGCTCCCACGAGGCATCGCGCGACCCGTCATCCACCAGAATGATCTCGTAGGTGCGGCCAAACGCGGAAAGTGCATCGTGCACTTTTTTGGCGAGGACGGCCACGTTGGGTTCCTCATTATAAACCGGAATGACAACCGACAGGCTGAACGGAGTTGTAGTCATGCGCGCAGTATGAAACAGCCCCCGGGGTATTTCAAGCGGGCTTTGGCCGGGTTATTCACCGAGGGGCGGCAGGCTATGGGCTTGGCGCAGGGCTGCGATTTCCGCTTCGCGGCGCGCAACATCCCAGCCCAGTCGCCGAGCCATGGCATCCGCGCACGAAGTTACCGTAGCCTCATCCGGCAGGCCAAAGAACCCCAGATGCGAACGCCGCATGATGACATCTTCGAGCCGTACGGCCATTTCGGAATCCACCGCTTGGGCCACCAGGGCCGCCAAATCCTGTGGCGGCTCTCGCCACGGCAGCGGTTCATCCGCCGGCCGGCGGCGACCGCGCGCGAGGCGGTCGGCCACGTCATCGGCGGTTTCCAGCGCGGTGGTATATTTCACTCCCTGTACCACCCAGAGGCCGGGCGCCGCGCGCAATACCTGGGTTTGCGTGGCAGGCTCGGTATCCTGTTTGCCGGCGGCTTGCGCCCCGGAATGCACCCGGCAAATATCACCCGGCTGAATCGGCGGCAAGAAGCCGGTTTCATTGACCTGTTTCATCAACTCCAGGATTTCGCCAGCGGTGGCGGGCAAGGGATCCTTGGCGGGGTCATATGGCACATACAACGTGCCGACCATCGTGCCGCCCTGCCACGGCACCACAAAGAAGTTGCGGTGCCCG